>MDTD01159755.1_pt1 | contig 36693 bp, 25 predicted proteins | sample 811221 | NCBI WGS metagenome assembly MDTD01 (sample SAMN05326646, study PRJNA326480) | marine metagenome | isolation source: seawater | place: Pacific Ocean: South West | collected 2011
GTATGTTTTCAGCAAATGATGTGCCAGTTGGTTTTTTTTATGCAATCAGGAAAAATAAACCTGACTAAAACAGTCAGCAATAGTGGAGTGTGGAGAGCTTTCGTGTAAAAGATCAGTAATACCAGTATGTAAGGTGATCTTGTCGCTCGTTTTGAGGAGAAGTGATTGCTGCTGAAGGGATTGCTTATCAAGCTATGCTCTGTGTTGCAAACATGCAGTTGTCAGGATGCTTTTTTGCATCCATCCACCCAACATACCGTAATGGTATAGTAATTTTAGCGATGCATAACTGCAACGCGTTGCGAAGTTGCATCGCCTGTTGGGAAAACTGTCTGTGAAAAAATTCATAAATGATCAGAAAAGTGTGATCCCATTCCGCTTTTGATGGCTGTTCAGCTTCATGGTCTTTGCGAGGGTAAGAAAAACGCCCTGACCGACTAATCGGGCAGGGCGCTGGGGATGGGCAATGATTGTAGGCCGGTGGACTGTAGGCCTGCTACAGGCCGAGAAGCTTGGCGGCGTTGCCGTACATGACCTTTTCGCGGACATCGTCCTCAAAGGGCAGGGCTGCGTACTTTTCGAGCTGTTCGCGGTAGTCGATGAACGGGTGGGCGCTGGCGAACATAACCTTGTCGCCGATGATGGTATTGGCCGCTTCGACATAGGTCAAACCCATGGGCCACAGTTCGTACTCGGAGAATTCGATGAATACGTTCTTGTTGCGCTGGGCCACGATAATCGCTTCGTTGACCCAGGGGTAACCGCCATGGCTCATGATGATTTTGAGCTCTGGGAAATCGCGGGCAACGAAATCGATGTAGCGCGGTGCCACATGATCGATGACAGCACCGGGGACAAAGCTGGCTGTGCCGGTGGTGAAGATGATGGGAATATCCAGCTCGCAACACTTGGCATAGACTGGGTAGTACTTGGCATCATTGGGGTAAATCTTGGCGAGATACGGATCAACGGCTGCACCGTTGATGGTCTCGTTTTCGGTCACGGCCTGCTGCAGGTCGCGGATGGCATCCATGCCTTTGTGCGGGTCGATTCCCCAGAATCCGACATAGGTCTCGGGCGCTTTGGTGCAGAAATCCAGGACAGCACCATTGCCGTTGGCCATGGAAGCGTAGGTGGTTTCACAGTCACGGCCTGTGATGACAGCCTTGACCACATTGTGCTTTTCAAGTCCTTCGAGAATTGTCTCGAACGGCTCGGGTTTCTGCTTGTGAAATTCAATGGCTTCACACAAATCCTTGAACATGGCGCTATTGGCGATACCGTTGATTACTTCGGGGGTATTGGGCCTGAATCGAAAGTCGATAACCTTCATTGAATGACTCCTTGTTGGTTTGAGTGCGTCGATACGCGGCCCTCACTAAGCAAGGTCCATACCACGCCTTTGAACAGGTGCGCCGAACAAGGAAAGAGAGTGGTGTTTTTTGTTATGTAATGGCAGGCAATTTGCTAAGGTGTTTGAATGCTCGATCTCATCATTTTCAGTCTCGCCTGGTTCGTAGCCGGGGCAATCAACAACCTCGCCGGTTTCGGTGCTGCCATGGTTGCCATGCCGATCCTCACCATTGTCCTTCCCATGGAAACGGCTGTTGTCAGCGCCATGCCGATCATCGTCATGCTGAATGTCCAAATGGCCTGGGCGTACAGGCACAATATCCCGTGGTCAGCGCTGCGATCCGTGGTGATTGGCGGCGTGGTTGGTGTAGTGGCAGGACTGGTAATCATGGAGACCGTGCCGGAAGGCGCACTCAAGTTGACCATGGGCGTGTTCCTCGTGCTGTATGGGATGTATTCCTTTTTTCAATCGGACCACGCCGGGCAGATGCAAAAGCATTCTTTCTGGGGAGCGGTGGCAGGCTTCTTTTCCACGCTGCTCGGTGCGCTGTTCAGCTTCAATGGGCCACCCCTGGCGGTGTATGTGACCGCCGGTGGTTGGGAGCAAAAAAAGGCCAAGGGCTTACTCGGGGCTTGCTTTGTCCTGTCGGGCATCACTATATTGATCGGGCAGGTCGTTTCCGGTGCCGTTACAATGGAAACGCTGCGGTATTCTGCCATAGGTGTTCCGGCTGTGCTTGCCGGGGGCGGTATAGGAATTTTTGCATCACGATTTGTGGCTCAGGCAGTGTATCGCCGGATTATTCTCATGGTGATCATGACTGCGGGGCTGTCCGTCATCTACTCGTGTTTATGATGACTGCTTCATTGCTTGAGGAAATAAAGGATACAGCATGGAATATGAGAACTCGAAACGGGCAAGACGTATCGCCCCCAAAAATAAATACCTGATTTCCAGCTACCTTTGTCAGGTCTTCGATACCATGCGCGATGGGCTGTACATTACTGATAGTAATGGGGATACCATCACGGTCAACGAGATGTACGAGAATCTGACCGGCCTGAAGGCCGAGGATATCGTCGGCAAGAACGTCAAGGAACTGGTGGAGAACGGGGTCTTTGATCTGGCGCTCAATTCCAAGGTGGTGGCAACGAAAAAGTCAGCTACCGCTGTCCAGATGACCAACAAGGGGCGCAAGGTCGTGCTTATGGCGCATCCTATCTTTGATTATGATGAAGATGTGGAGATGGTCGTCACCTTTGTTCGAGATATCGCGCTCATATCGCAGCTCAAAGAGCAGGTTGTTGCCCAGAAGCAGTTGATCAACAAATACAAGCATGAAATTCAGCAGAACAACGAGAGCCTGTATCGGTCCACCAGTCCGGTCATGGTCGAGCTGTACAGCCAGATAGAACGCGTGGCCAAGACCGACGCCACAGTGCTGCTTCTGGGTGAGACCGGCGTGGGCAAGGATGTGCTGGCTCGTGAAGTTCATGAAAAAAGCGACCGAAAAGGGCATCCGCTGTTCAAGGTGGATTGCACGTCCATCCCGGAGAATCTCATCGAATCGGAACTGTTCGGTTACGCGCCCGGAGCCTTTTCCGGTGCCGATTCCCGCGGCAAACCCGGCATGTTCGAGATGGCGGACAAAGGTACGTTGTTCCTGGATGAAATTGGTGAGCTGCCGCTTTCCATGCAGAGCAAGCTTCTGCGTGTGTTGCAGAATAGCGAGATTCAACGCGTTGGCGCTACCAAGGCGCGCAAGATCGATGTCCGCATCATCGCCGCCACCAATCGGGATCTGGAAGAGGAGGTCCGTCAGGGCACATTCCGCAGTGATCTGTTCTATCGCCTCCATGTGGCGGTCATCAACATTCCGCCCCTTCGTGAACGGGGAGAGGATGTCCATGCCATGCTCCATTTCTTCCGCCAGCAGTTCAATACGAAATACAAACGAAACCTGAAGCTGTCGGCCAAGGTGGAAGAGGCAATGCTGAACTACCGGTGGGACGGCAATATTCGTGAGATGGAAAATTTCATGCACAGCCTGGCCGTCACTTCCCACGATGATCGCGTTGAACTGCGGCACCTGCCAATGCGCATGCTGGATTCGTCGGATATGCAATGCGAACCGGGACAGATTGGCCTCGACTTCGACGATGTGGAAGGCAAGGATCTGAAAACGATCATGGCTGAAGTGGAGGCCAAATACCTGCTGCACGCGATTGAGCGGTACGGTTCTACCACCAAGGCTGCCGAAAAACTCAACGTGAACAGGACCACCATCTTTCGCAAATTGAAGAAAGCCGGAATTTCAAGTGAAGACATGGATAAGTAATTATCTCAGATAAATAGATTCCAACAAAGAAGCCGTCTTGCATGCAGCAGAGCGGCTTCTTCTGGTATGGTCAGCATAACCGCGGTGCAGGTTTGCATCACGATGCAAATTTGCACCGTTTTTGTATCCTGCCGAATTTACGCTCTTTATTGTGTTCCTCTGATCAGCGCTGCATTTCTGCATCATCCCCTTTGGGAAGTGCTTTTTTCTCCCAATTTCGATGAAATTCGCTAAAATCAATAATGGTATACTATTTCAAGTAGTTGTGTGATTTTTTCTGGTTTTGCAGTCTTTGGCACACCGTTTGCCATTAAGGAGTCATCGCCGGTTGGCGAAGGGTTGCAAAAGAGCTTTCCTCGTCGTGAAAGCGCCCACATAGAACACACATGTAAGGAGTAGGATCAATGTTGAACGTACATTGCTGCGAAACCATGACCCCCCACGAACAGCGTCTGCAGGACCGTATCGAAGGCAAGGAAGACAAGTTCCGTGAAACGCACGCCCGCGTCTTCAAGATTCTTGATCGTATCGAGAACCTCAAGCCGCAGATTGACGTTGAACGTGCCCTGTATTTCACCCAGTCCATGCAGGAGACCGAAGGCGAGCCTTTGATTCTTCGCTGGGCAAAGGCCATGGAGCATGTGGCCGCCAACATCACCGTCTACATCGATGACGATCAACTGCTCGCCGGTCGCGCCGGTTACCAGGGTCGCTACGGCATCCTGTACCCCGAGCTGGATGGTGACTTCCTCGATATGGCTGTTGAAGAACTGCCCAAGCGTGAAGGCTCCCCGTTCTCCATCACCGAAGAAGACGCCCGCATCGTCGTGGAAGAGATCGCTCCTTACTGGAAGGGCAAGACCTACCACGAAGCACTGAACATCGCTCTTCCCGAAGAGATTCACAAGCTGACTTACGATGATCCCGAAGGACTCCAGTCCCGCTTCATCGTCAACGAGACTTCCTCTTTCCGTTCCTCCCTCCAGTGGGTGCATGACTACGAAAAGATCCTGAAGCGCGGTTTTGGCGGCATTCGTGATGAGGCCCAGGAAATGCTGGACAGCCTTGATCCAATGTCTCCCACCGACAACGCCGAGAAGAAGCCGTTCTACGAAGCCATCGTCCGCGTATGCAACGCCGTCATCCTGTGGGCCAACCGTCACGCCGATCTGGCCGAAAAGCTGGCAGCAGAAGAATCTGACCCGACCCGCAAGGCCGAACTGGAAGCCATGGCCGCCAACTGCCGCCGCGTACCCGAACATCCGGCACGCAACTTCCGCGAGGCTGTGCAGTCCCAGTGGATCACCCAGATGTTCTCCCGCATCGAGCAGAAGACCGGTACCATTATCTCCAACGGCCGCATGGACCAGTACTTCTACCCCTACTATGCACAGGACGTGGAAGCCGGTATCCTGACCGATGACGAAGCCATCGAGTTGATCGAGTGCATGTACGTCGGCATGGCTCAGTTCATCGACCTTTACATCTCTCCTCAAGGCGGCGCCTTCAACGAAGGATACGCTCACTGGGAAGCTGTCACCGTCGGTGGTCAGACCAAGGACGGCCTTGATGCCACCAACGAACTGACCTACCTCTTCCTGCGTTCCAAGCGCGAGTTCCCGCATCACTATCCTGATCTGGCTGCTCGTATCCACGCTCGTTCACCCGAACGCTTCCTCGCTGAAGTCGCTGAGACCATCAAGGAAGGCTCCGGTTTCCCGAAGCTGATCAACGACGAGGAAGTCATTCCGCTGCACCTGTCCAAGGGCGCCAAGTTCGAGGAAATCTACGACTACGCTGTTTCCGGTTGTGCCGAGATTCGTATGCCCAACCGCGACACGTATACCTCCGGTAACGCCTACATCAACTTTGCTGCTGCTCTGGAAATGGCCATGTACAATGGCCGCATGCAGAAGTACGGCGATCAGTTGCTGTCCATCGAAACCGGTGATCCGACCTCCTTCAAGACCTGGGACGAGTTCTTTGATGCGTACAAGGCGCAGCAGGTTCACTTCCTGAAGACCGCCTTCACTCAGCAGTACCACGTCATCAACAACCGCAAGAAGCACTTTGCGACTCCGTTCGGTTCCGCCATGCACGACCTGTGCATGAAGCACGCTGTTGATCTTCACCAGCCTGACGTTCCCGAAGGCATCGACCTCGGTTACTTCGAGTTCATGGGTGTCGGCACCATTGTTGACTCCCTGTCCGCCATCAAGAAGCTGGTCTTTGAAGAGAAGAAGCTGACCATGGCCGAAGTGATCGAAGCCTGCCGCAACAACTTCGAGGGCAAGGAAGATGTCCGCGCCATGCTGCAGAACGTTCCCTGCTACGGCAACAATGATCCGTACGCGGACTCCATTGCCAAGGAACTCGATCGCATCTGCGTTGACTTCGCCAACAAGTACCAGCAGGAGCTGGGCGTACATCTCGATGTTCGCTACGTTCCCTTCACCTCTCACGTACCTTTCGGCAAGGTTGTCTCTGCAACTCCGAACGGGCGCATGGCCTGGACACCGCTGTCCGACGGTTCCTCCGCCTCTCATGGCGCAGACAAGAACGGTCCGACCGCTGTCATGCTGTCCAACTACACGACCAAGAACTTCAACTACCGTGAGCGCGCTGCTCGCCTCGTGAACATCAAGTTCACTCCCAAGTGCGTCGAGGGCCCCGAAGGCACCAAGAAGTTGTCCGACTTCATCCGCACCTTCTGCGACCTGCGCCTCTGGCACATTCAGTTCAACGTCATCAATGCCGAAACCCTGAAGGCCGCACAGGAGAATCCTGAGAAGTACCGTAACCTGATCGTCCGTATCGCCGGTTACTCCGCTTACTTCTGCGACCTGTCCAAGGATCTGCAGGACGACTTGATCCGTCGTACCGCTCACGAAGCTATCTAAACATATACGACCTCCTTACCCACATAAACCGGCAGGGGCGGCGGAGAACCCGCCCCTGCCACCTCATCTGATACAACCGCGCAAAGGAAATCCAATGAGCTCCCTTATCGATAAGAAAACGACCGGCATCGTCTTTTCCATTCAGAAGTACTCCGTTCATGACGGCCCCGGTATCCGTACCATCGTCTTTCTCAAGGGGTGTCCTCTGCGCTGCAAGTGGTGCAGCAATCCCGAGTCCCAGTTGCTCAAGCCGGAGCTCGCATACAACCGCAACAAATGCCTCGGACTGGAAAAATGTATTCGCTGTACCGAAGTCTGCACTGCGGGGGCCATCACGCAGGGGGAAGATGGTAAAATCGATATCAACCGTGATGTCTGCTCAAGCGGTCTGCACTGTGCCGATGCGTGTCCAGCCGGTGCGCTGATTGTGTACGGCGATGAAATCTCGGTTGATGACGCGCTGAAGCGTGTGGAAGAGGATGAAATGTTCTACGCCAGGTCTGGCGGCGGGTTGACCCTGTCTGGCGGCGAGCCGTTTCAGCAGCCCGAATTCGCAACGGCACTGCTGCGCGAAGCGCGGCTCCGTCATCTGGATACCGCAGTGGAAACATGCGGAGCGGCCAAGTATGAGGAGTTTCGCGAAGCGCTGCCATACATCAACACGCTGATGTATGACATCAAGTCCATGGATAGCGACAAGCACAAGGAATTCACTGCCCAGCCCAATGATAGGATTCTGGAGAACCTCAAGCGGATTCGCGAGGAGTTTCCGACACTGAGCATTCGCGTACGTACGCCCATCATTCCCGGTTTCAATGATACCGAAGCTGACGTCACTGCCATCATCAAATTTCTTGAAGAGCTGCCCGGAGACAAGGTGGAATACGAGATTCTCGAATATCACCGGATGGGCCAGCCCAAATATGAGAGCACGGGCCGCGAATACCCGCTGCCTGCCGATCTCAAGCTCGATCCAGAGGTCTTTGACGGCCTCAAGCGTTTGGTCGACACCTATAATAGCTAGTCCAACCCCATACCTCCTCCCAAGGTATACGAAGCGCCCGGCAGTGATGTCGGGCGCTTCCTGCTTGCATGGAGTTGTGTTGTTAGCTTTTCAAAGTACCACACGAGGTAGGCATTGCTACTTGTCGAGTTCCTTCAGCTTGTAGAGGAGGTCGCGAAAATCCGTATCGGAAAGGAACCACTGCGGCATGCACGGGCTGAATGGCTTGAGGTCAGGGTTGACGGATTTCTCAAGAGCCTGCCTGATGGTTTCGATCGTGTAAGGTGTGTGGTGCTCTTCGGTGCCGTTGTGTTTGTGGGGGCCGCTGGTTAATGCTTTCATGGTAATGGGCGGTGAACTCTTGGCGCACATCATCGGAACGATTCCGCCCTGACCGTTGTCGCCATGACAATTGGCACACCCGCCGCCGTGCATGTACAGCCAGTGCGGGCCGCCGGTTCTCTCGACCGGCTTGCCTGAAATGGTGCGGCCCACAAAGTAGATTTTGGAACCATTTTCCAGCGAAGCCCCTTTGAAGAATTCGTCCATGTCTGTCTGGGGTTCTTCATGAGAATGACCTTCACTGGAATAGGCCGTCATGGGAATCGGAAGGGCAAAGAGCGTACTGAGGGCAATGACGAGAATACATTTGCCAATTGGTTTCATGCTGTTGCCTCCTTGATCGGTTTTGATGCTCCAAGGTTGAAATGACTAGAGGGCGCTATTCGTCACTCAAGTCCTTTTTGAGTTGATCGTATTCTTCCTTGTTGATTTCCCCGCTGGCATATCGCCTTTTGATGATATCCTCCGGCGATTGACTGCTCGGGTCTCCTTTGAGGACTCCCTTGAGAATCAAGACAATGAAAACGACAATGGCAACCAGAACCATGATCATGATCAACCCGCCAAATGGCATGTTCATCATGTATCCATGCTGTTGCCCCGGTCCCATCTGCTGGCCGCATGCAGCCAGCAAGGATACCATTGTCAGGGCTAATCCGGACAGCGCGACTTTCATCTTCTTCATAATAACTCCAATGTTTTTCGTTTTCCCCATGTTCGTCGGGGAGGGAAGAAGGACATCCGTCAGGCCGTTAGAGTGGCTCTAGAACCAGAAACTGACTCCTGTCACGAATCGAATATTGTCGAAGTCTTCTCCTTCATCCTTGGCGTAGTCGGCGGTTTGCCCCCAGAGCCTGCTCCAATTCACGCCGATATACGGGGCGAATTCCCTCTTTATCTCGTACTTGAGGCGCATCCCCAGTTCGGTCTCGGACAAGCCTGAACCGGTCTGGGTTTCCGGGTCGTCCGTGCCGTAGAAGTCCATTTCCACTTCCGGCACCAGAACGAGCCGCTGGGTGAACAGAATTTCGTACTCCGCCTTGAAGCGAAGCGAGCTTCTCCCTTCTTCTCCAAGGAACAGCGCGGTGTCGATTTCAATGTTGTACGGTGCGACTCCTTCAAACCCTATGGCGAACCAGTTGCGATCCGGCTTGCCCGGCTCCTGATAGGTGTCCTTGCGCCCACCCACGTGCAGGTCCCAGAAAGGCGTGATCGCCCGATTGTAGAGGGCCTGGTATTCGACCTCTTCCAGTTTCTGGTCGTGGTATTCCCCTTCGGTCTTGAACATGAGTTTGTTGATGTCCTTGCCGACCCAGAATGAGGCGTCCCATTCAACGGGATTGCTGTCGTCTGCGGTGCGCATTTCGAGCTTGTCCACCATCAGGGAAAAGAGCAGCGGGTCGTCTTCCATTTCTTCGGCAAACGACACCATGGGAAGGCTCAGAAATGCCAGGATGAGTATAATGTATCTATTCATGTGATTCTCCTAGCTGACTGTGACTTTTCGGAACATGCCGAGCATGTGGTAGAGCAGATGGCAATGAAAAGCCCAACTGCCCATGGCATCAGCGGTGACCAGATAGCTCAGTTTTGAACCGGGCTGTACAATGACCGTATGTTTCCGCGGGATGGCGTGCGGGTCGCCTGTTTCGAGGTCGGACCACATGCCGTGCAGGTGCATGGGGTGGTTCATCATGGTGTCGTTGACGAAGGTGATGCGTAGTCGCTCGTTGTATTTGAGCTGAATCGGTTCTGCGTCGGCATACTTCACCCCGTTGATCGACCACATGTAGCGGGACATATTGCCTGTCAGGTGGAGCTGGATTTCCCGTTCCGGCTCGCGCATGTCAGGCGTATGGTACAGGTTGCGCAGGTCGGCATAGGTCAACACTCGGCGCCCGTTGTCCCGCAGGCCGACGCCGGGATCGTCAAGTCGCATTTGCGGTGCTTCGGCCCGCATGTCCACATGGGGACCAAACTCGGTCGGCGCGTGAACGATCGGCTCCTGACTGCCGAATCCGGCCCGGCCAAGCATTGCCATGTCGCCCATCTGGTCCGGCATCTGGTGCTGGGAGTGATCCATTTGGGAATGATCCATGGTTGCGTCTGATGCCATGTTGTCCATGGTGTGGCCGCCGCTTCCATGATCCATGCCTTCCATGTCCATTGCCATGCCCATGTCCCGGTGGCCGAGGATGGGGAGCGGGTCCATTTCAGGAATATCTGCTTCAAGGGAAGCGTCCGGCGTGAGTGTGCCTCTCGCATACCCGGAACGATCAATGGCCTGGGCGAACACACAATAGGGTGTGTCGTCCTTGGGTTCGACGATGACATCATAGGTCTCGGCAACGCCGATGCGGAATTCATCGACCGATACCGGCTCGATGTTCTGGCCGTCGGCAGCGACCACCGTCATTTTCAGGCCGGGAATGCGGAAATCAAAGAACGTCATGGCAGAGCCGTTGATGACCCGCAGTCTGACTTTTTCCCCTCGCTTGAAGAGGCCCTTCCAGCCTTGGGCAGGTGTCTGGCCATTCATCAGGAAGGTGTAGGTATAGCCGGTGACATCAGACAGGTCGCGATCGGTCATCCGCATCTGATTCCACATGGCTCTGTCGTTCCAGGTGCGGGCAAGTCCTTTTTCCTGAATCTCCTCAAAGAGGTCGCCTGCTGTTCGCTCGTTGAAGTTGTAGTAGTGGCTCAACTTCTTGAGCTTGGCGTAAATGTTGTCCGGGTCTTCGTCCGACCAGTCGGAAAGTAGGAGGACGTAATCTCGATCGAAACTGATCGGGTCGGGCTCGATGGGGTCGACGATGATGGCACCGTACATGCCGGTCTGTTCCTGAAAACCCGAGTGGCTGTGGTACCAGTAGGTGCCGCTCTGATTGAGCTTGAACTGGTACTTGTAGGTCTCTCCCGGCTTGATACCGTCGAAACTGATGCCCGGAACGCCGTCCATGTTCTCGGGCAGGATGATGCCGTGCCAGTGGATGGAGCTGTCTTCGGCCAGCATGTTTTTCACGTTGAGCGTGACTGTTTCACCCTCTTTCCAGCGGAGAATGGGGCCGGGAATCGAGCCATTGATACCCGTTGCTGTCCGTTCGGTGCCGGTGAAGTTGACGCGCATGGGGGCGATGGAAAGGTCGAACTTGTTGCCTCTCAGGACCGGGCTTTGCGTTGTCGAACTGGTCGATGCCAACAGCGCTGTGGGCGATATGCCCATGCCGAGCATGGTGCCGCCAACAGCGAGTCCTTTGACGAATTGACGACGTGAGAAGAATCCTCGCGACATTGTGCTCCTCATGGTGTTTATCTTGAATGATTATAACTGGTTCTAAATTAATAGTTCCACCATATACTACTCGGATAGCTGTGTCGATTGATTCCGGCAATGAGTTGGGTAAAACGAATAGAAACAATGAATCCGAGTGCAAGGACCGGATGAGTTGTTACTTCCCGTCCGGTCCTTGGTCGAACTCGATCAGTGGTGCAAATCGAATATCGGTCCCTGCTTCGACTTCATGATACAATACGCTGTCTTGCCCGACGCGCCCGCCCATGTCGTAGGTGAAGGATGCGAGGGCTTCGTGGGCTATCCAGTATCCGTCCATCCTGGCTCCGCGGCCATCGTGCAGTGAATGGAAATGAAGATATGAATCCTGCGGTTCTGGGCGGGTGGCAAGCCAGGACGCCGGGGCTTGGTCAAAGACCACCGGTGTGATGCGCCCCATGGGTGCCGGCTGGTCCGATCGTGTCCCCGGGAGTCGGGCCAGTACAGCCTGTCCTTTGAACAGCTGAGCGTTAACCGGCATGTCGGATGAGTAGAAGCCGCGCTCGTTGAAGCAGACAAAGTCGAGTCTGCTCAGATCCTTCGTTGATTCAGGGCGAAAGTAGTACCCGACAAAGGGGCCGAATGAGGCCACCTGCCCATCGATTTCCACTCGGACGGTCGATTGGTATCCGCGTGGCACATCCAGTTCAACCGATGGCGATTCAGATGATGAACCGCCATCGGTGCAGGCCATAAGTGTCAACAACAGGCAGACTGCGACGAGCCTGATGGGTGCTCGATTATGCATACGTTTACTGTGTTTTAGGACCATGGCGCCAGAGCCTTCCTATCAGCCAAATTGCAACAGTCAGAAAGGCGACTTCCACGATAAGGCCGGTCAACTGGCCGCCGAAGAGGTCGCCCATGGTTATTTGTCCCAAGTTGGTCGGGGCGTAGACGGCCGGAATGATCCAGGCATGCAGATGGGCGAACGCCGCGGTTCCGGCCATGCCACCGATAAGCGCGAAAACCGCATCCATGCGGCCTTCTCCGACTGCGGCCCAGCATGTGCCGGGGCAATAACCTGCCAATCCCCAGCCCAGACCGAACAGGGTGCCACCGACCAGAATACCGCCAATGGTCAGAGGGAGGATGGTCGTGCGGCCAACACCGACCGCTTGCAGGGCGAAAAGGCCAATGGCTGCAAAGATGACAGCCATGAGCATGAATCGGGGGATGCGTGAATCCTGCATGAGATGGCCCAGAGCCATCTCCTCGGGATCAGTGGCCCCGACCCGCTGAATCACGAAACCGAATACTGTTCCGGAGAGAATGCCAATTACTATTTCCGTCATTACTTTTTCCCGCCTTGTTTGCCGTAGACCATCCGGGCAGCGAGCATCGCCGTCGCAAAGATCACTGCACCGAAGAGCAGGCCGCTGATTGCCAACTGGGTACTGCCTGATATGAAGAGTCCCAAGGTACAGCCTCCGGCCAGTCGTGCGCCGAACAGAATCAGGAAGCCGCCGATAAAGGTTGCCGCGTATCGCTTGATCGGGCTTGGCCCGAATCGGCGTATCCAGATTTCCGGGACGTTTCTGATTTGGCGACCACCCGTCACGGCAGCAATAAAACCACCGGCAGCCATGCCGAGCACGAACCCCATGAGCCATGAACCCGGGCCGGGAAGCGCTGCGTAATGGGGATTCTCGGCAGCATATTGTGGCGCTATTTCCAGAAACAGCCCCTTGAGAGTTGTTACAAAACCACTTGATGAAGCTGGTGGGCCAAAGCTGGCAAATATGAAAACAATGATGCCAGCCAGAGCCGCGGCGGCCGGAACCACCGGCCATCGTTTGGGATCGGTATTAGTGGGTTGCATGGTTAACCTCCACAAGAGATGTAGCCGTCATTGGAACCGGAAGCCTTGCTGCCCGTTGAATTGCTCGATGCGCTGCTTGCAGGTTGGGTCATCCGTGTCTTGTTGCTCCCGGCATTGGCAGAGGGTAGGCCGTAGCTTCTAGTAGGCGTGTTCGCCTTGGTTTCCACTGGGTAGAAATTGTCGGGTGCCCCCCACTCGAACCAGGAGTTCTCGTAGAGCATGACATCTTCAAAACCCATCAGTCGTAGAATGAAGTACCCGAATGAGCCGCGACGGCCGGAGTGGCAATAGACCACTGTGCCGCGGGACGGGTCCAAGCCTGCGTACAGGTTGGCAAGCTCGTCATACGACTTGATGGATTTTGTTTCCGGTGATGCCCAGTTGAGGGTGTAGTCGATATTGAACGCCGTAGGGATATGGCCCAGCTTCAGGACCGTTCCGTCCAGGCCGGTGTTGGGCTTTTCACCGAGATATTCCTGCTCCGAACGAACATCCAGAATCTGATAGTATGGGTCGCCAAGTCGCTGGTAGATGTCTGATCCGCTGATGCGCTTGCGGACTTTCACTTCGCTCAGAGGTGCCTGATACAGTAGCGCCTCACGCTTGGCCGGAGTGGAGTCCACAGTGAATCCGGCATCCTGCCAACCATCAACGCCGCGTTCCAGAATGCGGACATCCTTGTGGCCGAGAAGGTCGAGGACCCAAAACACATAGGAACTGGTGGCGCCGCCATCGCGCTGCACCGAATCATACAACACCACGGTGTCGGAGCGGGAAATGCCGTGATCTCCCAATATTCGTTGTGCTTCGTCCAACCCCACGAAAACACCGCCCAGTCCGTAGAGCAGGTCGTTTTTTCGGAAGAGTCGCCAGGGCATGTGGATAGCACCGGGAATGACGTTGTTATCTACATATTTATCTTCCCGGACATCAACGATGATCACATCTTCGTTTGTCATGTTCCGGGATACCCACTGGGGAGTGGCCAGCAAATCGCTGTTTGCAAATCCTCCCTCGGCCGGAGCGGAACTGACGCTCCAGATACCGGCCAGAATGAGCAACCCGGCAATGACAAGCCGTTTGAGCATGTTTGAAGACATAGTTGAACCTCCTTTTATAATCAGCTTGAAACTATCGTAATATTGTCAGTCTTACAAAGTGCAGGGTGATAAGGCGCTTCTCACAGTGGATGGTCAAAGAAGTGCTCTCCCTTTCATTGTGTACGATAAGCAAGACTCCTTTCATTATGATGACCTTCAATAATACGGAAACGATTGCCTGTTTTCAAGGGGTGGTCCGTATTTATGAGGTTCTCTCAGTCAAGACGCCTTCGGAAACGAAATATGTTCATTTTGCAGATCAGTGGTCGTGGTTCATCCATTTCTACCTACGATCATTGAGCAGAGGAGTTCGTATCGGGTTTTGATACGGTATATAGAATTAATTCCGATAATTATTGCGCTTTAATCGATTATCCCATATTCACCCTTTTCAAACATCTGTTTGGTTTCGATTCTTCCGGTGTTCCAGCCATATACAGTAATTTGATTAGCGGGCTGAGTGTAAAATATGCATAATGATGTAGTTGTAGCGAAACGTTCCATGTTCAAGTGGTTTCCCGGTGTTGTTCTCTGTCAGATTTTGCTGGTTCTGATATTGGTCGGAACGTTGTCTGGCATTTCAGTGGCAGCCGAGTATTGGGTTACCAATCTCAATGGCGATAAAAGCTATGGTTCTTTTTTATATACTCTTTCAAGAGCACAAGATGGGGATACAGTTCGTTTTGCTCCGCATCTTTCTGGTACTATTACCCTCGATAAAGGTGTTTTTTCCGCGAGTGATATCAGCTACATAGACAGTGAGGATGTCACAATATCCGCCTCTGGCGATGGCTCCTTGGCATTGCTGAGTCTCATGGGAAAACTACAGGGGACGATCTCCGGCGATTTATTCGTAGCAAGTAGCGGAAACACCACTGCAATGAGTGCGCAGTATTTTGATGTGGAGAGTGTCTCCGGGGGTATTTCTGCCAAGTCCACCGAAGGTTGGGCTGCCGGACTTTGGGGAAATCAGGATATTGATCTTGATTCGCTCTCTGCGACAGTCTCTGCCGTTTCGGATAAAGGTGCTGCTTACGCCGTATACGCTAGAAATACGCTCAATATCAGGGAAATGTCGGGAAACGTGACAGCGGAATCAAGCAACAACGTTGCATATGGAATATTCTCAACAGGAACTGCTGATATTACTGAATTATCAGGTAACGTGACAGCGGAATCTGTCAGTAGTTCGGCAAATGGCGTCTTAGTCTCCTGGGCGTTATCCGTCGCTAATGTGTCTGGAAATGTTTCAGCGACATCTCTACAGGGCGATGCAAGAGGACTTCATTCCCAGGATATGACTGTCGACAAAATTGACGGTAGCATCCTTGTTACAGCTGAGGCCGGAAGTGCTACAGGAATCTCCGGCTCCAATCTTAGAGCAGCGGATGATAGTGCCACCGTCATCACCGGGGACGGATTGGTTTCGGCCAGGGGACACGATGATGCTACGGCTATTGTGTCAATAAATGGATTGAATCTTGAAGTTTTCGGTACGCTGTATGCTGAAGACGTTTCTGGAAGAGGAAATGCCTACGCCATCCAAACAGAGGGAACCAGTGTTGCTGACAGGGTTTTCCTGGGTGATGGTGCACATGTAACAGGTATAATAGATTTGGCTGGAGGTAGTAACTATTTGACCATGGACGGTTCCGGGACAATGAATGGTGATATCAAAAACATCACCACGTTGACGAAATCCGGTTCTGGAACGTGGAGTACCAAAGGTTCTGTCGAAACCCATGACCTCGCAGTGGATAGCGGGACACTTCTGGTCAATGTCGCCCAAACCGCACAGCCCTCCATACAGGCAAGCGGAACAGTGACGAATAACGGTACGATCTTTTTCGCTCCTTCGGCATCTATCGCAAGGGGAGAGACATTTACCGTTCTTTCAAGCGCCACATTGGAAGGAAATGGGGGCTTCTCTTATTCTCCGGTTTTCGAGGGGACTGTATCCGGAAACAATCTGGAGCTGACAAAACTATCTTTTGCTGAAGCCGCGGGTGGAGCAAATCCGAATGCTGAAATGTTGGCCGCAGCATTTGATGCCAACTACAGCACCGCCAGCCCGGAGTTGCAGTCGCTGTTTACGACTCTTGAGCAGGCGTCGAGAGCGGACTTTGATCAAAGCCTGGATGAAATGACCACGTTGCATACGGGTATTACCACCTCAATGAGCGTGGATACCGCACAGCTTGTCTCCGTAGCCACGCAGACACGCATGGCCGAGATGCGGACCTACCAGACCATGCTGGCCGAGAGTCGTCAGAGTCCTGATCCTGATGATTCGGAAACATGGCCCATGGTGGCTTCCATCGGCGATATGTCCGGTGTCTTGTCGCGTTCTTCCGAGTACAGGCCAAACAGCCTCTACCTGCGCGCCATGGGGCGGACCGGATCCATGGACACCCATGGTGGGTATGACGGTTATTCCTATGACTCCATGATCTTTTCCGGCGGGTATGACCGGATGCTGGGGGATAACTTTCTCGCCGGTATCAGTGCGGGCTATGCCGAGACCGAGGCTGACTACAAGGATGTCGGCGATAGTGGTTCCACCTTGGAAAGTTACACGCTGGGCATGTACGGGTCATGGTTCGAGGATGGATGGTACGTGGATGGCATTCTGGCCGGGGCGTACAATGAATACGATATCAATCGGCAGTTGTCCGCCATGGGGACTACGGCCAAATCCAGCCCCAGCGGCTACAGCCTCTCCGCCAAAACCGAAGCCGGATACCGTTTCGACATGGGCGGCTATGGTCTGACGCCTATTGCTTCGCTCGAGTACACCCGGTTCCATCAGGATGGATATACCGAGTCTGGAGCGGGCGTGGCCAATCTCATCATTGATGATATGGACAGCAACTTCCTCGAAAGTGGCATTGGCGGCAAGTTTGACCGTACATGGGTTACTGATTCCTTCCATATCATCCCGGAAGTCTCGCTGATGTGGATGCACGAATGGCTGAACCAGTCACGTGACGTTACCTATTCAATGACAGGCATGCCCGGCACGGCATTTTCCCAGAAAACCGCAGAAGGAGCTAATGATTCCTTGCGGTTGAGCGCCGCTCTTCGCACTGTTTTCGAAAGTGGCTTTTCCGCCGCTGTGCGTTATCAGGGAGAAGTTGAGGAGCACGGCAGAAGCCACAGCCTGATGCTTGAAGGGCAGTGGGCATTCTAACCGTTGATTCAGATTCCTTAGACTGACGTCACTACTGTAACACAAGGCCGACGCGGATCGTTGTGATCCGCGTCGGCTTTATTCTTTCTCAGGTAATATGTTTTGTTAAGATCAACCCAACCACTGCGTTAGTAAATGGTATAGTCCGGTTGTTGCCTCCATATTGGCTTGAGTTGTTTTTACTGTTTCATGTTTACCTGATCGATATTGCATCAATGAATGTAATCTGTTAGTCGATATTCGCTTTGTCGATTGCGGTCGCCGGTAGAGTGCCCGCTTTCAAACAATGTCCATTAAAGCCAAAGCCATCGTGAGGTGGTGACGGAAAGCCACGGGTCTCATTGAGACAGCCGGGCTGCCGGGGGGAGTGTCGTTAATGCTCTGCTACCCTTAAAATAATCTTGAAACAGCTTTAATGGCCTGCAGCCGTGTCAAACAAGAAGACTGGCTGCATCTGTGTACTATTGTGGGGTGTTGGGGTGGTTCATATGAGGGTGTGTCTTTTAAATCGAGGGTAATATGAAAAAAATTCTGTTGGTTCTTTTGAGTGTATTCATTCTTTTTTCGGCAGGCTGCCGTGCAAGGACTATTAGTACCAAGCCATTGGATTTTGGCTACACGCAAGGAGCAGCCCAGATTGATGGTGCCTGCGGAATCTGCATCTCCGAGTCAGATTTAAGCAAGGAAGTCGTTGAAGGGACTATCAGTGATTCATACAAATATACACCCTACGCCGATTTGCACTTTGGGCTTGGTTACGCCTTGAATGAGACATGTGACAGCATCGGGTATTATGAGAATAAAGATGATGCCATGGCAAATGGAGCTCAGGTAATCGTCGTGCCAAGACTCCAGACAGAGTCTGAGCCAACATTCCCTTTCTGGCCTCCCGATACCTTCTCCATTTCGATGGATACTGATATTTTTGATAACGCCGGCAGTCTCATCCAACGCACCCAGTCCTCAGCAACAGCGACTGCAGAAAGAGCCGATTGGAAAATGAGCAATGGCTATGCCGGAAGTAAAGCCATGGAGAAAGTGATTCAGGATTTCCTGGGCGAACTCGATTATGGCTTGATAAACCAGCGCGTAAAAGCTTCTTCCGTGCAGCCTTCTGCAGCACCTGAAAAGGCTGTCGAGGTCGAGAAACTGAAACAAGCGATCCAACTCTACCAGGGTGTTTTGACATATCCGGTTGCCCCTTGGGTAAAGAGTACTAATGATCTCAAGTTTATTAAAAGTGACCGAAATCAGACTGCGAATACATTTGCCTTCGATCAGATACCTGTTTCACAGGAGTTTGAGAGTTGGAGCAAATTGTATGGAGTGTACGGTTTCCACCTGCCCGAATATGATATGAACCGATTTGTAGAAGAATCCATGAACTTTTTGGCTCTTGGGTGCGATGCTCAGGCAGAGTTCAAAGTGGTGAGCTCTGATAATGATAAAGTCATTGTTAGCTTTTTCTGTAGCGATCTGAAAGATTCGCTGGTGAAAAAGGGGAATAACACCGAAAGCGGATTGCTCTACATTAGTCAGGTCGAGCAATCATTTGCCAAGGTTTATGCGGCGTGGCGTGCACCCAGTAAAGACATGAACACAGATAAATGGCCATTGACCGAAGAGCAGATCGCGGATGTCATACAACGAATGGAAACGATCCGCTATTTCAAGCCAGAATAAACTCACCATGTAAAGGCCCGGTCCCTCCGGGCCTTTTCTTTTGCGCCGTGGAATGTGGTAATCGACCGACGTTCCTCTATAATTGGGCTGGTTGCCTTTCTTCCTTGCGTCTGGATTCGTCGTGTCGTTGGGTTTGTTTCTGTAAGGAGTGAAAGACGTTTCTTTGTGCTTTTCGCGCCAGATAAAAGTGATGGAACTATCCATAAAGGCCCTCCTCTTCGGGCGGCTATAATATTTCACGACTCTTTCTTGCTTTTTCGTGTGCGTGGAGATAGCCCTTTCTCTCTTTTCAAAATTCATTTCTGGAGTTCATTAATGAGCATAGATTCTCGAACAGAGTTGTCCTTTACCCTTGAGATGCCCGAGTGGGCCGTTTCCGCCCTCGACGAGTTGCCGGAGTTCCTGCCCACCCCGGAGGAACGTATGGCCGCGGTGATTGAATTTTCGCGTCAGAATTTCCTGCGCAACACCGGCGGTCCTTTTGCAGCCGGGGTGTTTGAGCGCGAATCCGGGCGGCTCGTGGTCATTGGCGTGAATCGGGTCATGCCACACAACTGCTCGTCGGCCCATGCCGAGATCATGGCATTGTCTTTGGCCCAGAAGATGCTCAACAATTACGATCTCGGTGCAGACGGGATGCCGGACCACGAACTGGTGGTCAACTGGCGGCCGTGCGCAATGTGTTTTGGCGCCGTGCTCTGGTCCGGGGTGCGTTCACTGGTCATTGCGGGTGACGGTCCGGAGTTGGAAGAAATCACCGGCTTTGATGAGGGGCCTGTCAGCCCGGACTGGCGTGAGGAGCTGAATCGTCGCGGTATTTCCCTGACCGAGGATGTACTGCGCGACAAAGCCCTCGAAGCATACCGCGAGTTCGCAGCGTCGCAGAATACGGTCTACAACGCACGCCAGGGCAACTGATCAACAGCACAAAGTCCGACAACGATTCCAGCTTGTCCTTCAACCATGATTAAGGCGCTTATGATTCTCATAAGCGCCTTTTTATTGGTTCGTAATTTGTTTGTTATCGCCCGAAAGAACGATCAAAAAGTGATCTTCTTCAGGTGATATCTACAGATTGCGTACTGCTCGTGATACTACATCAACTCCATTTGATGAGCCGGGTTTCGCACTTGCTGACCAATCCGCTGTGAATCGGGATGACCCGAACACCGTATCGAATCGGGCCTGAGGTGTCTGGGGCGTACTCTGCATGAAACTCCAGGATGTTGCCTTCGGAGTGCTTCAGTTTCATTGGAATGCAGTCAACGATGGTTTGCTCGTCTGGTGTGGCAGCGACAAGTTCGGCGAGGATTTCCTCATCCATGAGCTGTCCTTTGTCCACCTTGGCCGCGACCGTCAGCTTGTTGCCGAGCTTGAAGACATCACCGTGGATGCCGTCCACCTGAACCTCGTTGATGGTGACTGTCGAGAAGCGGCCAGGAATGCGCTTGCGCCATTCGCCGATTTCCTTGGAAAGGGCGAAGTTGTTCCTGTTGCGGTGTTCGGAATGCTCCATGGCGGGTAAGTACATGTCGCCGATGTAGTCGTTGACCATACGGTGTGTCCCGTACTGCCTGAATCCTGTCTTCATCGACTCCTTCATCCGCCTGATCCAGGCATGGGGTATTCCGTCTGCATCTCGATCGTAGAACTCAGGAACGACTTCGGTTTCCAGGGTTGCATACAGGTTTTCGGCGTCAACGATATCCTGATTGACCTGATTTTCGTACACCAGACCGCTGCCGACTGCCCAACCGTTTTGGCCGTCAAAAGCCTCGTCCCACCAGCCGTCGAGTATGGAGCAGTTGGGTACGCCGTTGACTGCAGCCTTCATGCCGCTGGTCCCGCTGGCTTCCATGAGTCTGGTCGGGTTGTTGAGCCAGACATCGGCGCCGGAAACAAGTAGTCGGGCCAGTCGAATGTCGTAGCTTTCCAGGAATATGACCTTGCCCAGGAAATCGTCCTGCTTGGCAAGTCGGCATATGAGGTTGATGTAACTAGCCCCGATTGTGTCGGCCGGGTGGGATTTACCAGCGAAGATGATGTTCACCGGCTTGTCGTTGTGGCAGAGAATCTCCTTGATCCGTTGCAGATCATGGAAGATCAGGGTGGGGCGCTTATATGCGGTGCACCGCCGGGCGAAGCAGAGGGTCAGGTGGTCGGGGTTGAGTGATTTCAGAAATGCGTTCAACCTGTTGGGCGGCTCGCCTTCACGTTTCCATTGATGGGAGATTGACCGGCGAACTTCGTCATAAAGGCGATGCTTCAAGGCGACATGGCTGTCCCACAGGCGGCGATCATCAATGGAATCCAGGCAGTTCCAATCGCTGCCGGTTACCAATGTCTGATGGACGTCAACACTGCAGCTTTCTTCCAGATCATGCCGCAACCGTTCATCGAGCCATGAAGTGATGTGTACACCGTTGGTAACGTGCCCGACTGGTATTTCACCGAGCAGGAAACCCCGCCACAGGTCCATCCACATCCGTCGGGAAACGTCACCATGGAGTTTGCTGACACCATTGCGGATGCTGGAAAGCTGGAGGGCGAGCACAGTCATGTTCAAGTGGTCCGCCTCTTCGGCATAGATATGGCCGAGATTCCATAAACTATCCCAAGGCACGCCCATTTCTTCAGCGTATCCCCGGAAGTAGTTTTCAACCAACGACCTTTCAAAACGTTCATTGCCTGCCGGAACCGGTGTGTGCATGGTGAATACCGTGGAACCTCGCACTATTTCCTTGGCGGTTGCGAGGTCTACGCCGTCGATAAGCATGAGTTGGCGAATCCGTTCAAAGAGCAGAAAGGCGGAATGCCCTTCGTTAAGATGGTAGATCGATGGCTCGATTTTCAGTGCCTGCAGCAATCGTATGCCGCCCACACCAAGGATGATCTCCTGTTCAATGCGTCCTGTGGACGAAGGGTCGTACAGGCGCGATGTTATATCCCGGTCCGAACGGGAATTCTCAACGAGATCGGTGTCCAGCAGGTAGAGTTTCGCCCTGCCAACATGAACTTCCCATATCTGGGCGTAGACAGTCCTTCCTGGCAAGTCCACAGCGATGAGGACTTTCTCGGTTTCCCCATTGTGCAGGGGAGTGATGGGCATGGTTGCGAAATCATTTTCCTTGTACTCTACCACCTGCTCCCCGTTGCCGTTGATCCTCTGGTGGAAGAACCCCTGCTTATAGAGCAGTGAAATGCCGACAAAAGGCAGGTTCAGATCGCTGGCCGACTTGATGTGGTCACCTGACAACAACCCGAGTCCGCCCGAGTATATGGGGATCGACTCGTGCAGGCCGAATTCCATGGAGAAATAGGAAATGGGATTCTTCCAGGTGATGCCGCTGATGTCGGCCTTGTCCCTTTCCTCCATATAGGCGGTAAATCGCTCCATGATATTGGTGAAGCGACCCATGAATTCGATATCGCCCGAGAGATGGTTCAGACGGTCGCGGTTCATGGTGTCCAGGAAGAGGACCGGGTTGTGGCCGCACTCACGCCATTTGTCCGCGTCCATCCATTCGAAAAGTTCCTGGGCATCGCGATGCCAGACCCACCAGAGGTTGTTGGCCAGTTCACGGAGCCGTGCCAGGGCCTGGGGGAGTTCCGTTACGACCGTGAATGACCTGAGTCGGGGTTGTGTGGTGTTGACGCCGGAGAACCTGACTTCCTTGCCGGTCACGGTCGCCAAACGCTGAACGCCTGAAATGCGCTCGGTTCGGATACCCGCTGCGTAGGCATATGCTTCGATGTAGCGATTGTAGAAGTGCTCCCAGGTCGCTTCCTCTGCAATGTTTCTGGCCTCGGCACTGCGGTGTGCTCGCTCGTCTTTGGTCCAGTTGGTAAAATCATGCAGGAAGTCTGTCAGCTTGGTACGGGCCGTGTCGTAGTTGTCCTTAAGACGGTTGATCACCTGCACGCCTGGGTGACCTTTCGGATATTTTTCCATAACCCACTGCCCGAATCCGGCGCGATCGGCGGTGACTGTGGGCACGGCAAAGGCCGCGCTTTCCATCGGAGTATAGCCCCACGGCTCGTAAAAGGACGGGAACACGGTCAGGTCCATGCCGGCCAGTGCTTCGTAGTATTCGAGGTTCAGAATACCGTCGTTGCCATCGAGGTAGACCGGAATGAAAATGACGCAGCATCGTTTGTTCGGAGTATTGTCCAGGCGTTTTTCACGGCACCGGTTCACGATGGGGTCCTGCTCCGCATTGAAGAGCTGATGGGTAGAGATGCCGGAAAACTTCTGGAGGGACTGGTCTTCTGTCATCCGCCTGCGAGCCTCGTCGCTGAATCCTGCGTAGCCGCAAGAAACGAGCAGAAAAGAGACAACGGTGATATCGCTCTCCGAGTTGGCAAGGCGGTTGTCCACTTCCGCGAGACTGTCGAGCAACAGGTCAATGCCTTTGTTGTGGAATTCGTATCGTCCACTGGTCGCAACCAGCAGCGTTTTACTTGGATCGAGATCGCGTTCCAGAAAACGGGACGCGAGGTCGATGAGCGCCTTGCGGGATGTTGTGCGTGTCTTGGCTACGATTGCGGGTTCGGCAAAACCTTCGAGGTTGAAGCCGTTGATCGTGACCACATCCGGGTTGGTGCCGAGAAGGTAGGCGGCTTCGCGTCGGGTGATGTTGGAGACAGTGGTGAAGCAGTCAGCCTCGCGGGCAGAGACCGATTCCATGGAATGCTTTGCCGTGACGCTGAATCTCTTGGCTTCCTGAGATGGTTCAATTTCATCCAGCCGCTCATATATGTCCACGCCGGAACCGGACATGGCTCGACCAAGCATGGTCGCGTGGGTGGTCATGACCGTGGCGACACCCGGGGCATGTTTCTTGAGGTAGAGGACACCGGCTCCGCTCATCCATTCATGGAAATGGGCAAAGACTCCGGCCATCTCTTCGATGTCGTCATGCATTTCCTTAATGGACATTGCTGCAGCCGTGCTGAACAGGACCGGTTCCATGTAGTCCCAGCCACCGGACATGGAATCCACGCCATAGTCGTTCCATAACTGGAAGAGCAGTTTATCATGGGCTGGGATTGCGTTTTGAAACCCAATAAGCCAGGCCCAAGGCTTGCCGGGAACATCCCAGCGGCCCACTTTGGTGGGGATGCCTCTTTCCTTGAGTCGCTCCAGAGTCGGTATGATTTCGTCAGGAGGATCGCACGGCTCAAAGCCGGGGTTTCGGTCCAGCAACGGCCCTACAGCCACGTAGCGGCCCTCGAAGGTTTTCATGGCCTGGGCCGACTTGGTGCCGATGACGGTGTGGATGCCGCCCACCATGTTGCAGACTTCCCATGACACTTCAAAAAGCCAACTGGTATCCATTTGCATTCTCCTGTTTAGGACGCCGTTTGAGATTCTCTCAGCCGAAGGGCCAGATCATTGAGAGCATTCATGTAGACAATGAATGCCTGGTGCGGCGTGTCGTACGGGTTGAAATATTTGTGCACGTCGCCATCGGAAAACCACTTGGTACACATGTAGTAGAAGTGGTCACTAGTGAGCATCTCCCGCCACGTTGCGATCATGTCGTCGTCCTCGGTTGCCAGAACCTTGTCTTCAAGAGCGTACGCCAGTTCAATCGCTTGATCCTGCATGTGGTTGCCGAGCCATGCCGTCACATCTCGTTCCAGATCAGCCCAGGAGGTGAAGTACGGGACGTCGAGTTGGGCCAGGGGGTCGAGGCGAGTTGCGGCTTCGGCAGGGGTCTGAAAGATGAAGTCGTTATGCGAGAGAATCGAGCGGGGCAGGCTGCGGAAGAAATGGAAAATGCCGGTGTCTTCCCATTGATGTTCGCCGATGGTCTCATAATCCATAAACAGATTGACCACCTCGCCGTTGCCCGCAATGGCATGTACCCAATTGGCAAACTTATCCGTGCTTACCGGCCATTCATCCCAGTTTCGATCAGAGAAGCGAAAGGCCACATCGTCAGAAAGACGATAGTTCTTGAGCAGCGCCTTGAGCTTGGAGCACCCGGCAGGCTGGTATACGTAGTTGGGAGAGCGCCAGCCCAGCACCTGATCCGCACCTTCGGCCAGGATGGCCTTGTAGCCCATCTTTTCAACCTCTAGGGCGAGATCGTTGTTGTAGATGAGTTCGGTGTTTCTGAATGTCGTCGGTTTTGAACCGAAAAATTCCTCCAGAATCCTGCCGTGCATCTTCACTTGCCGTTTGAATTCCTTTTTGGAAAAAAGGAAGGCCAGCGAATGGTAGTGGGTCTCGCCGATGAACTCCACGCAGCCTGTATCGGCCAGTTCGCGGAAGGAGTCGAGGACCTCTGGACAAAACTCCTGGAACTGCTCCATGGCAACGCCGGTAATGGCGTACGAGATGCGGAATTTCCCCTGAAATTCGTTGATCAGGTCGAGCATCATCCGGTTGGCTGGCAAGTAGCATTTATGTGCCACTTTAAGCAGGATCTCCCGATTGGCCGCTTCGTCGCGGTAGTGGTGGTTCCTGCCAATGTCAAAGAAGGAATATTCCTTGTTCAACCGCATGGGCTGGTGGACCTGGAAATAGAAGCAGACGGATATCATACGGCACCCCCTACAAGCTGATCGTAAACATGGATCACCTTTTCGGCGGCATGTTCCCATTGGACTCTTTTGAGGGTCCTGCGGCCACTGAGTTTCAGAAGGGCTGCCCTGTCTTCGTTTTCAAGAATGTCGAGAATCTCGAAGGCGAGTCGGTCCACGTCCCAAAAATCGATTTTGACGGCGTTCTCCATTATCTCGGCCACACCGGATTGTTTTGAAACGATGGAGGGGACATCGTAGACCATTGCTTCGAGTGGCGTGATACCGAACGGCTCTGTGACGCTGGGCATGACATAGAGATCGCTCATGGCGTAGATGCGTTCCACATCCATGCCGCGCACGAAACCGAGAAAGTGGAACCTGTCCGCCAGTCTCAATTCTGCCATTCGTTCAACCATTCTGGGGAACATGTCGCCCGATCCTGCCATGGCGAACCGGATGTTCGGATTTTGGGCCAGCACTTTGGCGGCGGCTTCAACAAAATAGTCAGGCCCTTTCTGGAAGGTGATGCGTCCAAGAAATAGCACCAGTTTTTCCGGGAATGGTTTTTCGATGCGCATGGCTCGCAAACGACGTTCCTTGGAAACGGCATTGTGGACTACCGTGATCTTGTCCGGGTTGATGGAATAGCGCTTGATTATGGTGTCCCTAGTGAAGTGACTGACCGCGATAATGCGGTCGGCAGCCTCGAATCCGGCTCGTTCCAGATCGTACACCTGCTGGTTGACGTGTTCGCCGCTACGGTCAAACTCAAGGGCATGAGCGTGCACGACAAGCGGTTTGCCGGACACGCGCTTGGCTTCGATACCAGCTGGGGCAGTCATCCAGTCATGGGCATGGATGACGTCAAATTGTTCATGCTTGGCCAAATGACCGGCAACCAGACTGTAACGGACGATTTCAGCCATGAGGTTCTCGCCGTAGCCGCCTGAGAAGTCGCTGTCCAACTGCCCGATAATATCTTCTGCAGTGATCAGTTCCTCGCGTTTGACGAGTGACAGATACGCCTTTTCTGTGAGGTAGGGACGCAGCGGTGACAGTACTTCCAGTACGGAAACATGTTCCTGCAGATCCAGAATTTCCCTGATGCCGACACTGGCCCGGACACGGTTGGCCCCAATGAGGTCCAAGTGTCCGCCTTCTTCATTGGTATCCAGCCTGGGCAGGACGAAAAGTACATCTGTGCCATGTTGCGCCAAGCCCTTGGTCAGACCGTAACAGGCTGTACCAAGGCCGCCTGATATATAGGGCGGGAACTCCCACCCGAACATAAGTACGCGCATACTTATCTGCCTCCCAGGATTTTGTTGAGGCGGATGGCCTCGGCCACGCTCCATGCCTGGGCAATGGTTCCCTTTGGCAGATGTGGTGGATTTCCAGTGTAGAGTTCCGGTAGTGATCCGATACCGAAGTTGTCAGGGAATGAGCGTAGGATCGGCTTGAAGTATTTACGAAGGAACGCCTTGGTCCCACTCTTGTCCTCGGCCTGTCTTATCAACGCCTCGCCGAAGTGTCCGGCCAGCCACGGCCAGACCATACCCTGATGGTAGGCGGAGTCGCGTTCGTCGGAATCTCCCCGGTAGAAGGGAGTGTAGAGTGGATTTCTTGGCGAAAGCGTTCGCAACCCGTATGGGGTCAGCAAGTGCGACTGGGCGGTGCTGATGACAGCTCGCATCTGCCGGGTATTCAGCATTGTGTATGGCAGAGATACCGCGAAAATCTGATTGGGCCTGATGCAGTGGTCCTGCCCATGATCGTTGACGACATCACTCAGGCAGTTGTCGGCATGATTCCAGAATCTGTCGATGAAGTTGGCAGCCAGATTGTCGGCTGCACTGTTGGCCCTTTCGGTCAATTCGTCGTCCTCTGGCGCCAGTTCGAGGAAGAAGCGGAGGGCATTATACCAGAGGGCGTTGATCTCAACCGCTGCTCCATGTCGTGGAGTGACCGGCCCGCCATACGCCTGCGCATCCATCCAGGTGAGTTGTGTGTTCTCATTGCCCGCGTAGAGCAGGCCGTCTTCTCCGATGCCGCATAGAGGCACCTTCCCTTCAAGGTGTGCGGATACGATGCTGCGGAGGGCCGGGTAGATATTGTCCATGACAAACTGCTTGCTGCCTTTTGTCTTCAGGTACTCCTGAACCGCCCAGAAAAACCATAGTGAGGCATCGATAGAGTTGTACGCCAGGTGTTCTGACCGTTGATCAAGGTAGTTGGGGAGCAGGCCGTTGCGTTCCAGCTTTGCGTATGCTGCCAGCACTTCCTCGCCGAACTCCCTCCGGCCTGCATGGAAAGTCAGTCCGGGCAGGGCGATCATGGTGTCCCGCCCCCATTCGCCAAACCAATGGTATCCGGCCACTACGGAGGCAAAGTCAGATGCGTTGCGGATCAGGAACTGGTCCGAAAAATATTTAAGCCACTTGCCGGAATTGCTTCGGTCCTTGCAGGCGTCGAAAGCAGCTTCGCGACGTTCCAATTCCTTCTTTCGCGTCCTTTCCAGATTGCCGAGTGGTTCAGTTGAGGCGGCAAAGATGACCGGCTTTCCCTTTTGGAGTGGCAACTCGAACATGCCAGGGCAGAACAGGTCTTCCTGGTAGTCGAAACCGCGATCCCGTTCGAGAATGTACTCGACGTTCAACGACCACTTGGGGCCAGGGTGAAATTCGGAAGTTCGGTTGGTACCCATGTACAGGCTCGGCATGCCCTCATATGGCTGGATTTTACGCCCGTTTTTTTCAGGGTAGGACTTGGGGCTCAGGAACATATTCTCCCGGGTCAGTGAGTGGATGTCCCGGTAAGCGAGCATGGGCCTTATGCGCAGAGTCGGCTTTACTTTGCCTTCAAGCAGTTCGTAGCAAAGCAGCGTGGTGTTCTTGCCGTACACCATCATCATGGATTTCCTGATGAAGGCGTCGCCGATTCTGTAGGTGATCGAAGGGTATAACCCCTGTTCAAATTCTTCTACGAACTGGTGCCCGGTCGGATGATAGACCCCAGGGTATTTGTTGGTGGAGAGGTGAAATTCCAGGTCGTTGTGAACAAGAGATGTTGCCACTTTGGACAACAGGACGAACTTGCCGCGAGGCTCCTTGAGCGCGGCAACGAGAAGCCCGTGATACTTTCGGGTGTGGCAGTTGATGGACGTGCTGGAGGCATAGCCCCCAATGCCGTTGGTATCGAGCCATTCCTTGCGAGTAGCCGTTTCGGTGTTAACGCACTCATCCCTGGGGACACGAATCATGATTCACCCCGATTATAAAAATTCAGTATAAATGTGTTAGAAAAGGGATTTCCCTATGATTGCTATAGAAGGCAAAAAAATACCTTTTGCAAGTAAAAAGTGCCTCGCGGATGTTATAAATTAGAGAACAGAATCAGCCGGGCAGATCGGTAGATATGAGAGTGGAAAAGTGAGGTTCTGGATGTGGCGTGATCGGTGAACAGATAAATGGTTCACCGAGTAATGGTTTTATAAAACATTGGTTTATAAACTTGATCTCACTGGTCCCAACAGCCTAACTCGATCCGGCGGTTTGTAGATTGATCAGCCGTAAGAATTAAGTTTTGCCTTCAACAATCGCAGCCTTTCTCAGTTATACTCCTAAAGCTGAATACTTCCTCCGTCATGGCAACAGGTTATGTGGGGCTATGGCGTTTTCAGAATCTACCTTCTACCCAGCCAGTCTTAATTCTTCTGCTGATATTGACAAACATATGACGAATGACTACTTGTTCATGTGTTGGCGGTAACCGGGTGTGTCACCCGCGATATTACATATCCTTTTGAATGAGATAACAGGTAGAGCATGACAAATAGTAGACCAAAGAAATATGGTTTGAAGAATCTGGACTGTGCTGCATGTGCTGCTAAGCTTGAGGCAAAATTGAATGAAATAGAGTCAGTAGACAAAGCTGTTGTCGATTTTGCTACGATGACTCTCCTCATTACGGCGAAAGATGTGGCCAATATTGAAGCTAAAGTGAAAAGCATCGAGCCTGATGTCGATATTATTGACTATGCAACGCTTTCGGCCTCTAGTCAGGCGGCAGAAGAGGAAAGGAATTTTCCGCATGATTTGATTCTTCTCGCCATTGCCGGAGCCATGTTTGTTTTCACCCTCGTCTATGAAGATGTATTTCATCAGACTCGTTTCGAGGGTTGGGAACTGCCTTTCGTATTGGTCGCGTACTTTATTGCTGGCTGGAATGTGCTGCTGGGTGCGCTCAAGACCATACGGAAAGGGGTGTTTTTTGATGAAAACGTCCTGATGACCATTGCTACCATAGGCGCTATTGCCATCCATGCCTACCCCGAAGCTGTAGGTATCATGATCTTTTTCAAGATCGGGGAATTGTTGCAGGGGTTTGCAGTCAACAGGTCTCGCCGATCCATTCGTTCGTTGCTGGCTTCGAAGCCGGACAAGGCGTTTTTATTGGAACTCGACGGTTTGAAAGAGGCCGCTCCTGAAATGGTTCAGGTAGGGCAGCTTGTTGTGGTCAAGCCCGGGGACAAGATTCCTCTTGATGGGGAAGTCACCAGTGGTTCATCGCAAATTGATACATCTGCTCTGACAGGCGAATCCGTTCCGGTGTCTGTAGAGGAAGGTGACGCTGTCTTGGCCGGTCAGATATGCAAAACCGGTGCTCTGACAATCAGGGTGACTCGCCCCTTTGAAGAGTCTTCCATTGCCAAGGTCATGGATTTGGTGGAGAACGCCACCGCCAATAAGGCCAAGGTTGAAAAGTTCATCACTCGGTTTTCGCGTTACTACACTCCTGCTGTCGTGGTCGCGGCTGCCGGGATTGCTTTCATCCCGCCACTTTTCTTTGGCGGCAGCCTCAATGACTGGGTGTACAGAGCCCTGGTCCTTTTGGTTATATCCTGTCCTTGTGCGTTGGTTGTCAGTATCCCCTTGGGGTACTTCGGTGGCATAGGGCGCTCTTCAATGCAGGGTATTCTCGTCAAGGGGGCAAACTATCTTGATGTGCTGGCGTCAGTGACTTCCGTTGCGTTCGATAAGACCGGTACACTGACGGAAGGTGTCTTCAAGGTAAACGACATCGTCCCGAACGAAGGGGTCTCCAAGGAACGACTGCTTGAATTCGCTGCCGCAGCCGAATTTCACTCCACGCATCCGATCGCTACCTCGATAGTTGATATCTACACAGCCCAGGGAAAACCGGTGGCTGAATCCCTCATTTCCGAACACACGGTTCGTTCCGGCATGGGCGTTGACGTCACATATGACGGCCACACTGTTCTGGTCGGTAACAACGCCTTGATGAAAAAGTACGGTATTGAGTTTGAGAATGAAGACTATGACGGGACAATTGCCCATATAGCCATTGATGGAAAGTATGCCGGTTATATTGTCATTGGAGACAGTATTCGTTCCGATGCTCGTCAGGCTGTCAGCGCGCTAAAAAATCTGGGCGTGAATGAAGTCGTCATGCTGACAGGTGACAATGAAAAAGTGGCGACGGCTGTTTCGAAATCTTTGGGCCTCGATGGATTCCATGCAGGGCTGCTGCCGGAAGATAAGGTCGATTTGTTTGATAAGCTGACCCGCGGAAGCGAACTGTCCGGGAAAGTCGCTTTTGTCGGGGATGGCATTAACGATGCCCCGGTCATTGCCAGAGCAGATGTCGGTATCGCCATGGGTGCTCTGGGGAGTGATGCAGCTGTTGAAACTGCCGATGTCGTGCTTATGGTAGATTCGCCGCTCAAGGTTGCTGAAGCCATTTCCATCGCCAAGCAAACTCGCCGTATCGTCTGGCAGAACATAATCCTGGCGTTTGTTGTCAAAGGCATCTTTATCTCCTTTGGTGCTTTCGGCCTGGCCACAATGTGGGAAGCCGTGTTTGCGGATGTTGGCACGGCACTGCTGGCTTTGGCGAACTCTGCAAGGATTCTCAGAGGCTAACGTATTACGTCCCGAATAATGAAGAGCCCACTTTGCCATGGCAGCAAAGTGGGCTTTTTCGTGATCTGCTGGTCGATGGGAATCCGTTAGCTCGCTACACCTGCGTCTTCTCGCCACGAATCGTGCTCAAGCGCAAATTTGGCTGTAAACTTGTCCGAATGGCTTCTGCCAATTGTGCCCTTTGTCCTTCGTCCTTCCTGGTTGGTTAAAGAACGAAGGTCTCTCCTTTGCTGGTGGTTCAAAACCCAAGGGGAAAGCGCAGAACCAAATTACTCCATAGGTACTTCTGTTGAGGTACACGAAAAGCACATCTTGACATACAGTTCATTTACTAGGGGGGAACTCTTCTGCTGTGGGTGGTCGCCTGCGTCCCTGTTCCGAAAAGTGGGATGTTATCAATCTTATCGTCGAAAAAATGCAATATATTAGGGTTGATAAGAATAGAATTGTTCTCGTGATATGAGCAGAATGAGGACTTTTCTCATTCGATAGCTACCAACCTTATTCTGTAGGGGGTAAGGGAATGTTGAACCCAGTTCATATTCCGAAGGCGCTGAGTAAGTGGGGAGTGCTCATTCACTTGTGAGGGCAGCTTTCAAGGGTAAGTATTCAATAAAATCAAACAGCATCAATAATTTGATTGACTGTTTTACACACAAAAACAATAGTAACGGTTATCTTTGGGTGGCTATACTATTCAATCTACAAAGCGGAGGAAAATATGTTTGGCTCAGAGTATGGTGGAATCTTAGGATTACTTGTTTTAGTGTTAGATGTATGGGCTATAGTAAAAATTTTCCAAAGTGGCGCAGGCACGGGGAAAAAAGTGCTTTGGATCGTACTCGTTCTTCTTTTCCCTATTATCGGCTTCCTGCTTTGGTTTTTTCTTGGAACCAAAAGGTGACGTATTTGCGAGTTGGAAGGAACTCATTCCTAGTTCACCCTTCAAGAAAGGCTCGGTTATCCGGGCCTTTCTTGCTTTTTGAAACACCCTTGCCCATACCTCTCTGCCAGAGGTGCAAAGACCTTGCGAAAAGGGAAGGTCAGCTGCATGTTTTACGATTCGTCTCGGATTCTCACTGGATGGCGGCAAAGTTCAACGGAAGGGGCTGTATTTCGGCTTAATCGTCCTAACCGGCAAGTCCGAGTTCAATGAGTGGGAGATACCAAAGTTTCCCATATTGCAAAATGCAAGAAGAAACGAGATAAACCTAAACACAGTTCAGGTCATAAATCACTGACACCCTACGCATATCTTCCTGCACTCAAATGTATACCAGCCCGTATACCAAGGCACAAAAAAGCGCTTACGACTTATCGTAAGCGCTTGATTTCGCTGGAGCCAGAAATCGGAGTTGAACCGACGACCTACTGATTACGAATAGGTGGTTGGGTGGCTAAAATAAAGGGTTTCCGGGCGGTAGGGACCCGATAGGGACCTCGGGAGTCGGTAAAGGTCGATTTTGTGCAATGCCAATTTTACCCCTCTGAAAGCCTCTAAATGACCACGGCTCATAGGGTAAAACGCCAATCAAATAGCCGTCCTGCATGATGGCTTTCCCCGCTGTTTCTGAAATTGAAAAGTTTTGAAAAAGCTGGGAAACCCGCCTGGGCATTGCAACGAACTGATTTTCAGTCAGTAGGTCAAGACTCTTCAAAACTGGCACAGAGCTGCAGCCTTTTGCAAAGAGCGCAAAAAGCGTAATAGGTTTAACACCCTACAGCCGCCACATTCTCGAATATAATTTGCGTACCCTCAAACTTGCACAAAAAAGGGACGAAAAAGCGCGAAGGCGGGAGCGGAGGAGTGTTTTTTTGATGAGATTTTATTTTGGTGGAGATTGTGGAATCCTTTACTAATAGTCTGTCCTAACTTGTGTTCAAAAAGGGAATCTATAAAGATGGCTAATGGTGATAGGTAAGTTATGTTCCAAAAAAAGCAGGTTAATAATGTGCGATTTGAAGTGGGTCAACATTGTTGGACCATTGGGCGGCGTTTTTATCATACCTGTTGTTGATAATTTCAAAGGAGATCGTTTTAAAACCGTTATTGCGGCATGATTGAGAAAAAAGGCTCAATAGCTTTTGCTACGTATAAAGCCCCATCGATGGATAGATGATCATCGTCATAGTAGAGAAGTTTATCATTATGAATGAAAGAAATTTGACCGTTTGAAGTCAAAATGTTTTGCGTGCTGATGAGCTTGATACGAGGGCTGTTGACAGCTTTTACAGCAGCTCTGAGTAGTTTGTTATGTTTTTCTTCTCCAAGTGGTTCAGAGTAGTTGTCTATCCACTTTGCAGGTATGGTGGGGTCCTGGCTTGCTAATGGTATTTGTTCCATAATCCAAAATTCAATTCCGGAATCAGCAAGTTTAATTAAAAAAGATCTAAGTTCATTGTAAAAAATTATACCAGCATTTTGATAATACAACAATTTACCATGGTAAGTTCTATCGCTGTCGTAAGGTGGGGAGCAAGAGCTATCAAGCCTTACAGCTATAAACACTTTATTAAGATTGTTTTCTTTTAAAAAAGTAATAAGGTCTGCAGTTGTAGCATTGCATCCGGATTCACTACAAATATTAATAAATTGTGAAAAGTAGTTACGAATAAACACGCCAGCCACTTGGTGGTCTTTTGCGAGTTGTTTGAGTGCTGGGTATATTGAGTTTGCATGACTATCACCCAGTAATACAAAACTGGGATTTTGTGTTTCGTCACCAAATTTACCTTCCGCAATGGTTGCATCCGGAAGCGATGTCTGTGGTGCGTTTGTGGAGATTTTGGGGCTGAATTTGTCGCTCCCATTCTGTAATCCGTTTAGTCCACCCACAGCCACTACAATTACAAAAGCAGGTGATAATTTAATAACACACTCTTTCCACGTTTTCATTCTCCTAAAAGGCGTTTCAATTAGTTTCCAGGAAGCAACTGCACAAAAAAAGGACATGAAGAAAAGTAATCCGCTCCAGAAGGGGGTACTCCCCCCGTATTTCATAGGTAGTAATTTGGCTAGCGTTACCATGGGCCAGTGCCAAAGATACCAGGAGTATGAGATGTTACCGATGAACCGTACTGGGGGGATGGAGAAAAGTTTGCCCACTATAGTTTGACGGTTAGCTGTTACTATAAAGAGGGCGGCACCAATTGATGCAACTAGAGATTTTTCTGCAATATTGGATGATTCTTTGTAGTTGAAAAAGCTAAACGCTAGAGTGATAACGCTAAGAATTGAAAATAGGTTTCCTAGTCTGATTTGTTTTGAGTTGAATGATGAATGGGAGCGTAGAAGGAGGGCCACTAGGACACCCACTAGTAATTCCCACATTCGACTGGGAAGCATGTAGAAAATGAAGTCTGCCCCTACAAACCCTTTGCCCCATCTGCACAATGCGAATGAAAGCAGCGCGATCGGCAATATGATTGTCCAATATTGGATGGAGGGTTTTCCTTTTATTCTTATCGTGCCAATCAAAATCAGAGGGAAAAGTATGTAAAATTGTTCTTCAATGCCTAATGACCATGTATGGAGAAAAGGGTATAACCAACCCTCTGGTGCAAAATAACCAGAATGAAACCAAAAAAAGATGTTTGAGACAGAGAGAAGTGTAGCAAATAGAGATTCGTTGAAATTGGGTAAAGGAATCTGGGGGCTTTTGAAGACAAAGCTGAATAATAGGTACACGCAGATGCATATGGTTAGGAGCGCTGGAAGAATTCTGCGGGTGCGTCTAAGGTAAAAGTTTGAAATCGAAATGGTCCCTGTTTTTTCAATTTCTTCAAACAAGATTGATGAAATGAGGTATCCAGAGATAACAAAAAAGACATCAACACCTAAATATCCGCCAGTGATATCAAATAATCCGAAATGGAATAGAATCACAGCCAACACGGAGAGAGCTCTCAATCCATCGATTTCATATCTATATTCCATTAATATTTATGACCTTAATTTTTAGTGAGCTAGTCAAGCAAGCTTTTGGTTTGTTGTTCGAGAGATATTGTAGAAACCTTTTATTTATATAATTTAAAGGAAGCAATAAAAAATGTTGTAGCGGTCTACGGTTTTCTGGACACGATTTTGTCTTTATTCACGCGGCGCATTCAGCGGGCGCTGTCAGTTTCTCACGGACCTGGCTCGGCGTCTTGTAGCCATGCCTGCCGATGATCCATTGCCGGTTGTAGGTTTCTTTAAACTCTAACAGAGCCTTTCTAAGCTCCTCGACCGTGTCAAAATGCCGGACCCAAAGCAGATTTTCCTTAAGAGTGCGGACGAATCGTTCCGCGATGCCATTACCTTGGGGTTCACGGACATATGACGGGAAGCTTTTGATTCCCAGGAACGGGACTTCCTTCTGAAATATTTCCGACACGTATTGACTGCCGTGATCGTGACGCAGCTTCGTACTGGCGCCCACATCCTTGCCGAAACAGCCGAAAGCATGGCGTACGCCTTGCCGGATCGGCTCCAGACCTTCCGATAACCTTCGCCTGTAAACGGACTTTCCGCGATGATTTGGCGAATGTGAATCAATAGCTCCTCATCGTTGTGAAAACCATTGGGACCCGGGCGTTTCGAAGGTGCATGGGTGCGGAACGCTTCAGATAAAACGTTGAAGGCGGGAACTCCCAGACTTTGCAAACCTGAACCAGGCCGTATGGTTTTCCGCAGGAGGGAGAGACAGCCTGGCTCATTTCCTCAACCTCCCGCGCGCCAAAGGGCGCGGTTACTGAACTCGCTCCAATTTCTCCTCAAGCAAGTCAATGGTCATGGCTTGTTCGCCCACCATTTTCTTCAGGCGTCGATTTTCAAGATCGTTTTTGCTTGAACGCTTCTTGAACCCTTCGGCTCCATGAGCCAGAAAAATATCCTGCCACTCAGACAGGCTGGAAGCAGGGACTCCCAACTCTCGGCTGAGAAGTTCAAGGTCTTCATCCCGAAGCAGGCGAACTACCGCTTCGACCTTGTGCTGCGCTCTGAAATGTTACTTCTTGCGCGCCGTTTCCGGCTCTCCGGCGGAGAGAGGCCGGAGGCCGAGCGGAGCCGGAAACGGCGCGCAAGAAGAAACGGTTCTGGGCGCCGCACAAGGTCGAAGCGGTACTTCGCCTACTTCGGGGTGAAGACCTTGAACTTCTCAGCCGAGAGTTGGA
>MDTD01196401.1_pt1 | contig 36675 bp, 32 predicted proteins | sample 811221 | NCBI WGS metagenome assembly MDTD01 (sample SAMN05326646, study PRJNA326480) | marine metagenome | isolation source: seawater | place: Pacific Ocean: South West | collected 2011
AACTCCCACAAAAGCCACCGGTCGACGTTTTCCTCTGTCCCGCTCGCACGGGCGAAGGTAGGCGACGGGACAACATCCATCATCCAGCGCCCAGCGCTGACCGTGCGATCCGTGCGCTCCACCCTGGGGGCCGTATCGGTAATCGCGCTGGATCCCAGCGTATCTGGGTGCACGAAGGGGGCATGCGTGTTGTCGAGCTGAATGTCGATCAGCAGATCGTAAGCGCAAGCCACGGCCCAGTATTCGCCGGTGGCAACCCAGCCGGGGTCGTCTCGCCAGAATACGTCGGGAATGAGACCTTGGTCCGCGGCATCCGGGTCACCCATCCAAATCCACAGCCAATCGTACATTTCGACAACCGGGTATCGACGAACTGCGGCCCCGGGCGGTACACGGCTTTGACCAGGCACCGAGACGCAGGCGCCGGACGCATCGAACTCAAGCCCGTGGTAACCACATTGGAGATGGCCGTTAGAAACCTTGCCGAGAGACAGCGGCAAGTCGCGGTAACAGCACCTGTCCTCCAGCGCTGCAACCGTCCCATCGGAAGTACGGAAAAGGACGACAGGCTCGCCCAAGAAAATTTTACCGACCGGTTCGTTCGTAACTTCGCCCGACAGGCCGGCGATATACCAGCAGTTTCTCAAATACACGACACTTGGCTCCGTTGGCGTTCATTCACGTCAATGATACCGTTGAAGACGGCTGAAAAAAAAGGGCATCGGGTGACCGGTTGGGACTACATCATCGTCGGCGCGGGATCGGCAGGCACCGTGATCGCAGCACGGCTGACTGAAATCCCGACCAACCGGGTGCTACTGCTTGAGGCAGGGCGCGACACGCCGCCAGGCGACGAGGGCGATGAAGTTCGAGATCCGCTGTATCGCGCGACGTATCATTCCCGCAATACGTGGCCTGGCGTCATGGCACAGTGGCGGCCCCTGCCCCACAACGATCCGGATTCCGTTCCTGCGTTTCCCTATGACCAGGGACGGGTCATGGGCGGCGGATCGTCAGTAAATTCGATGGTTGCGATCCGCGGTATGCCCGGGGATTTCGAGGAATGGGTGGACGCCGGGGCATTGGGCTGGGGCTGGGACGATGTACTCAAATATTACAAGCGCCTGGAAACAGACACCGATTTCGGTGACGATCCGCGGCACGGTAATGACGGACCTATTTCCATCCGGCGGCACAGGCGGTCGGACTGGCCGGGATTCTGTGACGCAATTGCATCCGAACTGCACAGGCGCGGCTTCCCCTACGTAAAGGACATGAACGTTGAACCGCGCGACGGCGTGTGTTCGGTAGCGCTCACCAGCACCCGGTCTATGCGTCAATCGACGGCGATCTGCTATCTGACGCCTGAGGTCCGCGCCCGCAACAATCTCGAGATACGGAGTGATTGCTACGCCGAAAGCCTGATGTTCGATGGCACGCGGTGCATCGGTATCCGGGTTCGCGCCCCGGCCGGCGAAGAAATACTCTCTGCACGTGAGATCATTATCTCCGCGGGCGCTTTGCAATCTCCCGCGCTGTTGATGCGGTCGGGCGTCGGTCCGGCGGCGCATCTTCGGGAACATGGGATCGAAGTTGTCGCGGACCGCGCCGGGGTCGGACAGAACCTTCACGAACACCCGACATGTATCCTGGCCGCACATCTTCGTCTCAACGGCATGCAGCCTGCGGCTTTGCGTGCCGCAGGGAATATGGCGCTGCGGCATTCGTCGAAATTGGGGGACTGCCCCCCGCACGATTTCTATATCGCCATCGCGAACAAGGTTAGCTGGCACCCACTCGGCAACCGTATCGGCGGCGCAATCGCCGCAGTTGTAAAGCCTTATTCCCGGGGGGCGGTCTCTCTGAAGAGTGCCGACCCGACCATCAATCCTCGTGTCGCCTTTCACGTAATGGAAGAAGAGCGCGATTTCACGCGCATGAAGATGGCGTTACGATTATTCTATGAAATATTCTGCAGCGATGCGGTCAGGGATGTCACCACAGAGGCATTTCCAGCCGCGTTCTCCGCCCGAGTGCGGCAGCTCAACATGGAGACCCCAGTCAACTGGTGGAAATCCTTTGCGGGCTCACTGTTGATGGACATGCCGGGACCGGTGCGCCGCACCGCCCTGAAAACCCTGATTGCACCAGGGCCGTCCCTTGAGGATATTTTCGCCACCGAAGAGACGCTTGGATCTTGGATTCGGGAAAACTGCCGTGGATTTTTCCACCCCGTCGGCACCTGCCGCTTCGGGCGGAAAGACGATCCGTCTGCGGTGCTCGATCCTGCCGGTCGGGTATATGGTGTAGTCGGCCTGCGAATTGCGGACGCTTCCGTCATGCCGTCGATCACACGGGCGAACACCAATCTGACAGCTATCATGATCGGTGAAAAAGTGGCGGACCTGATAAAGGACGGTACCTAGGCCGCCGATCTTTTCTCCTATGCAAACGCATCGGAGCTAGTCGGCAGCCCAAAGGCACCGGCACCGCGTATTTCGTCAGCGACGCCCCATCCTCGGCAGAACTCCATGGGTTTCCTTGGAAATCATGCTCATTTTTGGATGGGAGACGGTGCCATCTCTTCACTCAATCACAAGGCATTCGACGCCCTGATATCGAAGCTAAGTGCCTACCGCCATACCAATCGGACCGCCACCGACGATCAAAACCGGTATTTCCTTCACGCTGGCTAAAGCGCCGCCTCCCAGCCGTGGAGCCTCGCCCCGGGCGCCTCAGTGTCATTTTGGTGCACCGAAATTCCTCCCAAGACGGCGAGAGCATGCCGGGAATTATATATTAACTCCAATATATATTACTGATATATTCATAATCTAAATGCATGATTTATCTCAACTTCGGAACCTCAACGTCAGACAGATTCTTGATCTGCTGGCCATCGTTGAACAGGGCGGCGTCACGGCCGCTGCCAAGACACTCAACGTTTCTCAGCCGGCGTTGACCCGATCAATCCAACAACTTGAAGACAGCCTCGACGTTGAATTGCTGGCCCGGGAAGGACGCGGTGTCGTGCCGACCCGCTTCGGACTCTCGCTGGCTGAACACGCGCGAACCATCGAGGCGGAGCTCCGCCACGCTACGCGTAACCTCAGCGACCTTCGAACGGTTGAAGCCGGGCATCTGGTAATCGGTGCCTCGCCAATCGGCCTTGCTACGCTGGTCGGACCGACGCTCTCGCGCCTGCACGACGAAATTCCCGGGCTGACTGTCGAGGTCCGCAATGATCCGTTTGAAATCCAGCTCGACGATCTGGACAACGGCGAAATCGATATCGTGATCGGCGCTCTATGGGGCGCTAAGACCCATGAGCACTTGGTGGAGGAAATTCTGTTTCAGAATTCCATGTCTGTCATATTACGCAGCGACCATCGCCTGACACGCCGGAAAAATCTGAGTTTTTCCGATCTGACCGATGAAACCTGGATAATTGCGCGCGGGTCCGCCGCGATCCGCCAGCTTGTTGCCAACGAGTTTCGGTTCGAAGGCAGCGAACTGCCAGTTTTCACGATCGAGACAGACTCTATGCTCTGTGTGAAAAGCTTACTTATCGCGAGCGACTTCATTTCAGCGAATCCAGCGGAACTGTTCGCAACGGAAATCGAACGTGGCGTGCTTGCGACTCTGCCGCTTCGATGGCACTCCGGCACCCGCCCAATCGGATTTATGCTCCGCGAGCACGGCACGATAACGCCCTCACTCGCCGCGCTGATAGATATCCTCCGCGATATCGGCCGAGAGATCGCGGAAGATCAGATCAAGCCTCGACCACGGCGATCCCCTGTATCTCGACCATCATCTCGGGTTGGGCAAACCCGGCGCAAGTAATCAGAGCGCTGCCAGGAAAATTCCCATCCGGGAAGTACTCCTTACGCAACTCGGTGAATTCCGTGCCGAAGCGAGAATCGATGATGAAAACCGTCATCTGTACGATATCGGCGAGCGAACCGCCGCATTGCTTCAGGAACGTCTCGATATTGGCAAAGGACTGCCGCGTCTGCGCTTCGAAATCTCCGTGCAGCGGCGATCCATCGGGCATTTGCGGCGCTCCATACCCGGCCAGCCAGATAATCTTCTGATCGTTACCGCTGGTGATGACGGCCGGAGAGAAAGACCGGTTCTTCTGCCAGGTACCGTGGATAAATTTGCGTTCCATGTTTTTAACCTCAGAGTAATTGCTATCCAGCAAAGCACGACGTTGTGTCGAGCGCGAGCATTGTCTGATTACGCGAGATCGTCGCCCGCACATTTCAGTTCGCCCGCTTGGGCGGCACCCACCCGAGTTGGAACGTCCACCACCTATTCCAGATACCCAGACGCTTCTTCAATCAGATGGGCCGCATTCCGACGGATGACGCCTACTTCAGCATATCGCCAACGGATCAGCGCAGTGGCGTCGGTGGAACATCCGCTGATCGGCATCAACTGCCGCCTGTGTGAACATTCGGACTACAGCGAACGGGCTTTTCCGCCATAAACCGGCGCCTGCTCATCGACGAGCACGGGCACTATATCTCCCCGGTCGCGTTTGTGGATTGAAAACGCCAGATGCCATCAGCATTTGATCCGTAATAAAAATTACGTAGATTAAATCTTATGTATGCTGCCCAGAAAATTGACAACTCCACCGGCAATTTGTCGATCCTTAGGCCAATACGGGGCGCGGGCCGGTGACGGGTTTCGGAAAGCATCTGCTTACATGCGCGTCTCTGGCCGTTGCTGTTTTACCTGTCTGGCTTGCCGTCACCTTGCTGCCCAACCAAGGCGGGCTGCGGATCAAATACACCAGCGTCCGTACGGTCGCCGAAACCATCGACCTCTTTAAGGAAAACGGATTCGATCCGCAAAAGGACATAAGCGGAAACGATCCCGAATTACCACCGGTATTTATCACTGATCTGCCCGACGACCTGAAGGCGGTGCCAGATACAGATATCAGGAAAGCAGTGTTCATCTCCATCGTGCTGCCGCACGTGCTATTTGCCAATGAAAAGATCCGCGCCGACCGGCGAAGGCTGCAGCAACTTCACCGGTCGATCGCGAAAGAACGGACCCTGCGGACCCGTGATCGAAGATGGCTTGAGCAAATGGCAAAAAATTACCGCACCAGCCGGATGGACACAGAGGAACTGCTGCGAAGGGTGGATATCGTACCGCCGCGCCTCGCGGTCGCCCAAGCGGTTCAGGAAACCGGGTGGGGAACTTCGCGGTTTGCACAGGCCGGAAATGCGTTGTTCGGCCAGCACGCCCCCTTGGGGGCAGGGTCTATTCAGGCTTCGGGCAATGCGAAGGTCGCACTTAAATCGTTTGATACGCTACAGGACAGTGTCCGAGACTACATGCGTAACCTTAACCGTAACCGCGCGTACAGGGGTTTCAGAGCCGCGCGGGCAAGCATGCGCGCATCCCAGCGTCCGCTGGACGAAATAGAGCTCGTGGGCACTTTGGCACTGTACTCGGAAGAAGGCCGGGTCTATGTCGAGCGCCTGCGGACCGTGATGTACCTACCTGAGGTTCAGGCCGTGAAGCACGCCGGTTTCGTGGATCCACGTTGATCGACACTACTTCAGCATTATCGAAGACAAGTACGTCCCGATCCCGGCAACCGCGGCGGTAAGTGCCGTTCCCCAAGCAATATCCACAAGGACCATCGCCAGAGGCCAGTCACGCAAAGTTGCATAATTGGTCATGTCATATGTCGCGTAACAGAAGAACCCGAAAAGCGCGCCACTAATCGCCGCCACTTTCCAGTTTTCGGCTCCCCAGACGCAGAACCACACGATCCCCGCAACGTAGAAAACATAAAACAGCATGGCTGCTATCGGACGGAACTCATCCGCCAGCAGATGACCAATCTGCTCCCGGTAAAACGATTTCGCCGCAGCTCCGATCCAGGCCAAGTCGATCACCAGGAAGACGACGGCGCAAATCAACCAGGTCAGCAAGAACTTGGACATAGGATTCCTCCGGTTTCGCTTTGAGTAAATATACGCAGTTACTCAACAACCGGACCACCAGCAATACAGCTGGGCGTCACGACCGCCCCGTTTCCCGCACCATCTTCACAATCGTGGAAAAATCCATTTCTCCGTCGCGGTTCTCGCAAAAGGTCTCGTACAACGCTCATCCATGCTCCCCCAAAGGCGTAACAGCCCACGTCTTGGCCGCACGCTCCACCTTTTCGGTCACGATATCGTAGGCGGTGACGTCGTGTCCTGCCTTGACCAAATTGAGCGACATCGGCCCGCCGATGTTTCCGAGCCCGATAAAAGTGATTTTCGACATGAAACTCTTCCGTCCGCCGCCGCTGCTTGGCGACATGTCTCGTAGATCGCATAATGCCTTTCTTCAAACACCGGTAGCAATGGGAGGCGGGCATGTTCCTGCGGAATTACTGGTACGTCGCGGCGATGCCGCAGGAACTGGAGAACGGCGCTCTGCTGGGACGATGGATATTGGACGAACCTGTCCTTATTTATCGTACCGCTGACGGCGAAGTTACTGCGATGCGCGATATCTGCCCGCACCGCTCGGCGCGACTGTCGGCCGGCGAACGCGACGGCGATACAGTGCGCTGCCTCTATCACGGCCTGGAATTCGGGCCCGACGGCACATGTCTTCGGGTCCCGGCCCAGGACGGCACTCCACCGAACGGGCTGCGCGTTCAATCATACCCGGTTGCGGAAAAATGGCGGCTGATCTGGATATGGATGGGCGCCCCCGAGCTCGCGGATGAAAACCTGATTCCGGATTTTCACTGGAACGACGATCCCGACTGGTTTCCGGTTGGGGACTACATGCATCTGGACTGTCACTACCAGTTGCTCGCTGACAACCTGATCGATCTCTCGCACGAAGCCTATGTGCACCGCGGTACTATCGGAACCGATGCTGTTTCCGAAACACCTGCAACGGCGCGGCTGGATGGCGAACATGTGACGGTGGAACGGATTATGCCCGGGTGTCCGGCACCGCCTTTTTATCGAAAACTCAAAGGGTACGACGGTACGATCGACCGGATGCACCGCATCCATTTCGATCCTCCCGCGACCATAATGATCGAAAGTAAATCGACGCCAACCTCCAGCGCCGAGCCCGACGACGGCTTGGAATATCGGGTGTTGTGCGCGATCACGCCGGAATCCGAATTATCGACGCATTTCTTCTGGGCTGTGCCACGAAATTTCAACCCGGAGCGGCAGGTGACCGAAATGATGTATCAGGGTTCAAAGGCAGTGTTCGAGGAAGACATCGATGTGCTTAACCGGCAACAGGAAGTGTTGAACCGCGTGGCGACGGGGTCTGACTGGCAGAATATTAATTCAGACGCTGGGTCAGTCTACGCCCGCCGGGTTATTGAGAAACTGCTGACGACGGAAGCACAGGCAGAATGAAAAGCGAAACGCCGGCGTGACCGGTGTCTGTACCTAGAGCTTATTCAATAACATCATCAAACGCCTTGGCGTCACGGGTAGCTCTGTCACCGCGCCGGGCGCTCCCAAGGCATCGTCAATTGCGGAGGCTACCGCCGCGCCAACAGCATTGATCCCGCCCTCACCCGCGCCTTTGATCCCGAGCGGATTCAGAGGGCTTGGGGCATCTTCGGTCAGCACAATCTCCGCCTCCGGTACTTCCGTTGAACCCGGCATGATGTAATCAGCGAAGGTTGACGAGAGCGGTTGACCCGACCCATCATAGATAAATTCCTCGAACAGGGCTCCGCCAACTCCCTGGGCCAGACCACCCTGGAGCTGACCCTCCACCAGCATCGGGTTGATCGCACAACCGATATCGTAGGCGATCATGAATTTTTCGACGGTCGTAATCCCCGTTTCACGGTCGATAGCGACTAGCGCGGCGTGCAACCCATATGGATAGTTCATGTGCGTCGTGTCGTAGCGGCCTTCGGCAGACAGCACAGCATCGTCCGACGCCGCGACCATCTCGGCGAATGAAATCGAGGCACCTGACCCGGCATCGCGGGCCTCACCATCCCCGAACTCGATATCGGCAGCATCGGCCTGAAGTTTTTCCGCCGCCAGATCGCGTAACCGGTCACTCAGGGCTACACTCGCCAGACGCGTCGCTTCACCGGTCATCACTGTCGTGCGCGAAGCGTGGCTGCCATAACCTTCGTCGATGAGGTCCGTACGTCCGTGCTGAACCTCGATCGCTGCGTAATCGACTCTCAAAGTTCCGGCACATATCTGCGCCATAACGGTTAGCACGCCCTGCCCCAGATTTGCTGCGCCGGTGACGACCGTGACCTTGCCGTTGGCATCGAGATCGACCCGCACTTTGTCGGTCGGACCCAAACCTGATTTTTCCACGAAGAAACCGAGCCCGGCGCCGACGGTTTCACCTCCCGCACGCCGGCGCTCAACCGAGTTGCGCAGCTCAGCCCAGCCGAACCTATCAAGGGCATTTTCCAGAAGTCCGGCGTAATCCCCTGACTCCAGCACCACATCGACTTCAAGCGCATCCAGCGGACGCGTGTAGGGTATGGCATCGGCCGGTATCAAGTTGCGTCGCCTCACCTCTACGGTGTCGATTCCGACCCGACCAGCAACGGCATCGAGCAAACGCTCGCGGACAAAGGTTCCTTCATAGCGACCCGGCGCGCGATACGTTGCCGCCGGCGTCTTGTTCGTCAAGCGAACATGCCCGGCTACCCGGTAGGCAGGCACCTCGTATGGGCCAAGCATTAGGCCCGCCGTCATATCAGGAACTCGGACACCATGGGTGCGCAGATACGCGCCCTGATCGTGAAAGAACTCATTGTCGATGCCGAGAATACGCCCGTCGGCGTCGATGGCAGCGCGGATACGATGTGTCTGTTGTCGCGACTGGTTAGCACTCAGCAGATGCTCACGCCGATCCTCGATCCAGCGCACCGGGCGTCCGAACCGGACCGCAGCGGCGCAAATGACGAAATCTTCGGGATATAACTCACCGCGGATGCCAAATCCGCCGCCCACACTGCCTTCGAAAAGATCCACGCTCGCCGGATCCAACCCGAGGGTCCGCGCGATCTGATCGCGGTTGGGGTGCGCACGCTTGGTGGCACCGTAATATTCCAGTCCGCCGGAGTCGGGGTTGATCCGCGCAAGACCACCCCGGCATTCCAACGGTACTCCGGAATGACGTCCGGTGCGCAACTCCAGTTCGACGATATCGTAGGCAGCATCAAAGGCCGCTTCTAAATCGCCATATCCCTTTTCAATAATCGTCGCTTCGGTATCGTTATCGTCTGCGAACTCTCCCGGCGCCACTGTTGCGTCGGTAATGGGCGGCCTTTCGTCGATATCGGCCCTGACTAGGGCGGCAGCATCCTCCGCCGTATATTCGTCTTCCGCGAAGACGATGGCGACCGGTTCACCTACGTAGCGCACCCGTCCCGTCGCCAGTACTGGCTGCCTATAGGGTTCGAGGCCTGTGTATTTTGTAGTGCGAAACTCGATCGGCGGGATGTCGGCAACGTCGCGCGCTGTCCATATGGCATGCACACCCGGTATCTCCGCCGCGATCGTCGTATCGATCAACCGGATATCGCCGTGGGCGACACTGGACCGCACCACACGCATATGCACCGTATCAGGAAATTGCCAATCGGCGGCGAACGTGCCCTCCCCTGCAAGCAGCGGAGCATCTTCCAGCCGCAAAACCCGCTCTCCAATCGGTCCCCGCTTGATGTTTGTCATGCGCCGATTGCGTCCAGTGTCCAGCGCGATATCGCCATTAGCGCCCGATCCGCCCGATAGGGTGCGACAAGTTGAATGCCCACCGGCAGGCCGCTCGGGCCTGTGTGAACCGGCAGCGTAATCGTAGGCACGTGGAGCATCGTCCAAAGTGCCTGGAAGCGTGGGCTGCCGGTATCGGTGAGCCCGACAGGCGCTTCGCCGTCGACCACCGGAGTCAGCAAAACGTCGCATCCCTCGAATGTCTGGTTCATCCGCACCCGGCACGTTTCCATCAGATACATCGCGTCAAGATAGTCCTCGAATGGCGTATCTATACCGTACTGTAGGGTATTTTGAAGCTGTTCGCTGAGACGGTCTTTGTCGTTGGCCCATTCGCCCGCCATCGCAACCGCGCGCTCGCGTGCGTTGATCCGGCCCCTCACATCGGCCAGCCACTCGAACTCCTCGGGCAGTTCGAAATCGCGGATCGTCGCGCCGGCCGCGTTCATCGCATCCGCCGCTTTTTCGACTGCCTGCTGGGTTTCCGCCTGCGCATCGTCCCACATCCAGGTTTTGCAGAGACCAACGACTGGTGGCCGTGGCATGTCCGGCGCAGGTTGGTGATCCTTGGCCAAAAGAGCAGACGTAACCAGTTCGACATCGTCGACGGTGCGCGCGTGCAGCCCCAGCGTATCTAGGCTTTCGGCTGCAGGAAAAACGCCTTTCAGGCTGAAGGTATCGAAACTCGGCTTGAAGCCGACGATGCCACAATAGGATGATGGACGCAGCACCGAGCCGCCGGTCTGCGTTCCAAGCGCTACCGGCACCATGTTATCGGCCACGGCCGCGCAGGACCCGCTGGAAGAACCGCCCGGTGTCCGCGCGGGATCATGGGGATTTGCCGTTTTGCGTGAGGTTAACCCGGCGAATTCGCAGGTGACGGTTTTGCCAAGGATCACCGCTCCAGCAGCTCGCAGCCGCGCCACGCAGGACGCATCCGTCTGCGGGCGGTAACCATCATAGATGGGCGACCCCATGCCGGTGGGCATATCCCTTGTATCGATAATGTCCTTTACGCCGACTGGAACCCCGGCAAGAAGCCCCTTGTCGGCGGTTGCATCCACTGCCCGCGCCTGCGCCAATGCTAGATCCGGGTCGATAAATTCCCAGGCCATTACTGCGTCCTCTCGGGTCGCGACCCGGTCGAGACACCCTTGGGTGACGGCCTCGGCTGTGAAACTTCCAGAAGCGACGCCCGAAGAGATCTCGGTGGCCGAGAGCGAACTCAAATCCGCTGCCATCTCACGCTTTCTCCGCATCGCGTATTGCCGCCCAAACTCTCACCGGACTGGCTGGCATGTCAAGGTCTCGGATTCCCAGCGGGCTTAGCGCATTCATCACAGCATTCATCATGACCGGCATGGCCCCAACACAACCGGCCTCACCGACGCCTTTAACACCGAGCGGATTAGTCGCGGTGGGCACTGAATTCGCCTGAACATTGATATTGCAAAAGTTATCGGCTCGCGGCATGCCGTAATCCATGAATGAGGCCGTCAGCAACTGACCGTCTGCATCATAGACCGTATTTTCCAACAGAATCTGCCCCACACCCTGCGCCACGCCGCCATGAACCTGTCCATGCACCAGCAGCGGATTCAGTATCGTACCGAAATCGTCGACGACGACGTAGTTCAGCACTTCAACCATGCCGGTTTCCGGATCAATCTCGACCTCGCAGACGTGACAGCCGTTCGGATAGCTAGGCTCCTTACCGTGATAGGCGGCATGGGCGAGCATGCCAGGTTCCATACCTCCGGGCAGGTTTGCACCCGTAAACGCGTTTCGAACAACATCCGCCAGAGATACGTTTCGGTCGGTTCCGGCAATGGTGTAGGTACCGTCTTCGAACTCGATATCATCGACCGCCACCTCTAGCACGACAGAGGCGATTTGACGCCCCTTTTCGACAATCTTGTCAGCGGCCATCACCAACGCCGCCGTGCCCATGGCGGACGACCGCGAACCACCGGCACCGGTGCCGTGGGCCAGCCGATCGGTATCGCCCTCGATCACACGCACCTGATCGGCTTCCAGTCCAAGCCGGTCACACAAAAGCTGGGTGTACATCGTGGTGTGCCCTTGGCCCTGATTGGTCGTCCCGGACAGCATTGTCACTGTACCGGACGGATCGAAACGGATCTCCGCGGTTTCGACACCGGGCGGCGCGGCGCGTTCAATGGCATTGGCAACACCGAGTCCCCGAAGTTTGCCGTCCGCATCCGACTGAGCTTTTCGCGCTGCGTACCCATCGACGTCGGCCAGACGCAACGCGTCGTCCATATTTTTCTCGAATTCGCCGGAATCGTAGGTGAACGTCAGCGATGTCTTATAGGGCATCGCATCGGCGGGAATCACGTTGCGGCGGCGGAGGTCAATGGGGTCAAAGCCAAGCTCGTACGCTGCGATGTCAATCATACGTTCTATAATGAAGGCGGCTTCTGGTCGGCCTGCCCCGCGATAAGGCGCTGTCGGGTGACTGTTGGTGAAAACGCCGACAACCTCCACGTAGGCTGCGGGAGTTGTATAGACGCCGGACAATGTACCCAGATTGTTAGTCGCAGGGCCGGCGCCGATGGGTGAGAAATAGGCGCCGATGTTTACTAGGTTGCGGAGCCGAAATCCAAGGAACTTGCCGTCCTTATCAAGAGCCAGTGCTGCATCCGCGACGTTGTCTCGCGCATGAAAATCAGAGAGAAACCCCTCGGTCCGTTCGCTGGTCCATTTTACCGGGCGTCCTGACTGCCGTGCTGCGAATAGTGCCATCAGGTATTCCGGATAGACATTCGCTTTGATTCCGAAACTGCCCCCGACATCGGGCGCAATCACCCTTATCTGAAATTCATCTACGCCGATTACGGTTGCGGAGAGAATTTTGCGCACCAACCAGGGGTGCTGTACCGGCGCTCGCAACGTATAGTGATCTGTCCGCGCATCGTGAATAGCGAGACAGGCGCGCATTTCCATCGCATTTCCCAGCACTCGGTTGATGTTGAACCGCTGCTCGATGACGTGGTCGGCCCGGTCGAAAGCATTTTCCGTCGCGGGCTTGTCGCCAATCTCGTGCACCAGGGCTTCATTGTTGCCGATATCAGGCCACAAGATTGTTGCGTCGTCATCGAGGGCCGAGGCCGTGTCAGCCGATCCCGGCAGGGGGTCGTAGTCGACCACAACCAGATCAGCGGCATCTTTCGCCTGGGTCGCCGTTTCAGCGATCACGAAAGCCACGCCCTCGCCCACCATTCGCACACGGTCGACTGCCAGCGGGTAGAAATCAGGCAAAATGAAATTGGCGCCACCCCGGCGTTTCACCGGTGGCCCGATATGAGGGATCGTTCCCCAACCCGCGTCGGTGTAGTCCCGTCCGGTAAAAACAGCGACTACACCTTCAGATGCTAGCGCAGCGGACGCGTCTATCCCCGCAATATCGGCATGGGCATGCGGTGACCTGACGACAACACCATATAGTTGACCGTGTGCATTATCGTCATCGATAAAATCACCGCGGCCAGTCAGCAGCTTCGGATCCTCGAACCTAGGTATGGATTGACTGATCCCGTACTCGCCCACCGTGCCTGTCCTCCAGCCAGAATTTACTGTTACAATATACGTTCTTGACCGACGGAAAGGTAAGTGGGGCGGGGTGTTTTATCCGGCTAAAACAATCCAACCCAAACGACCTGGCGCCGGTTACGATCCGATTGGACTACTGCCATAAGAGCGGTCTTCCATCGCCGGTTACTCTATATCCAGCGTCTGAAAGCTCCATTAAAAGGCATTTTACAGCTCAGAAAGAGCGGTTTTCATCGGTCGGCCTAGTTTACAGTTTCGTGTCGCAAAACTGTTAAAAAATTCTTAACCCTCTGATAAGTAGGCCTAATAAAGTTTTCCGTAGTTATTGCGTCGACCTGCACGCAAATTCCAATTTCATCAATGGTGGTTGCGTTGGATGTTGTAGAGCATCGGCGAACTCGATGAGCACCACCGGCCCTTTGAATTATATGAGCAGTATCATTGGCGTGAGAAAAAAGGAGATTGTCGTATTCGTGGTGATGTCACGAGTATTTTTGATAGCGGCGGCAACTGCCTTCCCAAACCTGCGAATCACGATCACCCACGACAGCCAGTTCGACAAGTCGAGCTTCAATTTCGACAAGTCTCGCTTTAATTCGGTTCTCAAAGTTCCGAAACCCAAGATAACACCGAAATTGGTTCTCGGTACTGCGCTGGTCAGCGCCAATCTGGTGGCGCGTCGGAAGTGGCGCTAAACCGCGCAGACATCTGTCAAAGAGTGGGTCGATGACCCGCTTTTTTTATGACTTGTCGGCTGGAAGCGCGGTAATACGAATTCCCGCGCCTGGTGATTTGTACTTCCGGTTTATCCAGATCAGCAACGACGTTAGGGCCTCGGCCGCGACAGCATTGTCGAGTGGCCCGGCCTCAATCGCGTTCAACCCCGCTGCCTCTGCAAGCCTTACGACCTCGCTCCGTGCCGTCGGGTCATCACCTGTCACCAGTACATCGCATTCGATGACATGCGCGGGATCCTGCAGATGCCCGGCCGATACATTCTGAAAAGCGGAAACCACACGGACACCCTCGCCCAGAACGGTCTGCGCGATATGCGCCGCACTGCCTTCTTCGGGTAACTGAACGCGCATAACCTTCGGCGGCACAAGCGGAACCGTCACATCGACCAGTACCTTGCCCTGCAGGGTCTCTCGCAGCGCCGTGAGCGTTGTCCGTTGCGCCTGGTAGGGCACCGTCAGCACCGCGATATCACATGCCGTAGCAGCAGTCGCGTTATCCATTCCCTCTGCACCGATCTTCGCCGCGAAATCGACGGCACGCTCTTCAGACCGCGATCCCACAAGCACCCGGTATCCTGCAGCCGCCCAGCGTGCAGCGAGCCCCGACCCCTCTGCCCCTGTTCCGCCTAGCACTGCAATTACCGGAAGCTGATCGATCATTCTGCGGCCACTCCGTGAGCGTATTTGGACGCTGGGGTTTGAACCGGCGCATTGAGCGCTACGGCCGATCGCCCGGCCAGCGTTCGTTCCCTCGAGACGTTTTCGTACAGGGTGGATCTTTGCCGCGCAGTACGGCCAAGACCGGCAATCAGCGCTTCGATTGCCTCCGGCGAGAATTCCTGACCGTGAGATGCGCCTGCGGCGCGGGAAATGGACTCATTCATCAGTGTGCCCCCCAGATCATTCGCGCCTGCATTCAGGCAGGCAGCCGCCCCTTCGGTGCCAACCTTGACCCAACTTGTCTGGATGTTGCGTATGACAGGGTACAGCACTAGCCGCGCGACCGCATGCATGAGAACAGCTTCTCGGAAAGTCGGTCCCCTCCGGGCGATCCCCTTAAGATAAATCGGCGCTTCCATGTGCACGAAGGGCAGCGGCACGAATTCTGTAAATCCTCCAGTGCGCTGCTGAAGGTCTCGCAAGCGCAACAAATGCCCCGCCTGATGTAACGGTTGTTCCAGATGCCCAAACATTATAGTCGCCGTTGACCGCAACCCGACAGCGTGCGCCGTTTCCATCACTCCCAGCCACTCGTCGGTGGAGAGTTTGTCGGCGCACAGAACCGCGCGCACTTCATCGTCGAGAATTTCCGCCGCCGTGCCCGGCAACGATCCGAGCCCCGCTTCTTTCAACCGCGCCAGATAGTCCACGACAGACAACCCAAGCGTCGCTGCACCCTGCGTAATTTCTAGTGGCGAAAACGCGTGGACATGAATATCGGGGGCAGCCGATTTCACGGTCTCGACGATCGACGCGTATGTCTCGCCGGTATAATTGGGATGAATACCTCCCTGGAGGCAGACTTCGGTTGCACCGCGCGCCCAGGCTTCGGACGTCCGCCTTGCGATTTCATCAAGCGCAAGGTCATACGGCACACCACGAAGATTGGCACTCAGCTTCCCTTTTGAAAATGCACAAAACCCGCAACGGTATCCGCACACATTGGTATAATTGATGTTGCGGTTGACAGCGTAGGTCACGGTATCTCCTGATACCGAAGATCGGAGCGCATCTGCCGCCGCGACCACTTCGGCATATGCCGAACCACGGGCTTTAAACAGGTCCACGACCCGGTCCACGCTTAACCTGCCCCCTGCAACGGCAATATCGATTGCGCCTCGGACCACAAATCCTTCGCCGCCGATCACTGCTGGTGCTCGCGGTGCCTGATCCGGCATGCCGGGAGCCCAACGGTCGTCCCTTGCCAATCCATCGGCATCCATCGAGCGCAATACTGCCGGCCGCACCGCATCGTCGAGCCAACCGTCCTCAAAAACGTAACGCGGATAAACCGGCAGTCGGGCCGCAAGGGCCCTCCCCTTCGATGCCGCACCGTTTCGCAGCATGGCGATTTCCGGCCAGGGCGCTTCCGGGTTCACGTGATCGAGCGTAACCGGCGAAACACCGCCCCAGTCGTTGAGTCCCGCTTCAATAAGTTCAGGAAAATCGTCGGCACTGAGGTTCGGGGGGGCCTGGATAGAGATATCCTGGCCGAACAGCTCGCGGGTCGACCGGATCGTCCATTTCAGGTCTTCCAGCGACGGCTCCGGCTTATCCGACATCTGCGTCCCCGGTTTCGCCCGGAAATTCTGAATGATGATCTCCTGAATATGGCCATAGCGATCATGCAGGTGCTTTATCTCTGAGAGGGCCGCAAGCCGTTCATCCCGGGTCTCGCCAATACCGATCAATATGCCGGAGGTAAACGGCACCCGTGCTTCCCCGGCGAGGCGAATGGTTTCCAATCGGGCAGACGGGTCTTTGTCAGGTGATCCGAAATGGGGACCACCTTTCTGCATCAACGAGGGCGCAACACCCTCCAGCATCATGCCCATCGATGCGGAAACCGGGCGCAGCAACGCAACATCGTCAGCCGTCATCACCCCGGGATTGAGATGCGGCAGCAAACCGGTCTCTTCAAGCACCAGTCTCGCCATTTCTGCCAGGTAGGAAATCGTCGTTTCGTGACCTAATTCAGTCAGCTCTTCGTGTGCCGTCCGGTAGCGAAGCTCCGGCTTGTCGCCCAGCGTGAACAAGGCCTCAGTACACCCTGCGTCGGCTCCCGAGCGGGCGATCGCCAGCACGTCATCAGACGTCAAATAGGCGGTTTCGCCCCGCTTCGGCGGATGCGCGAAGGTGCAGTAGTGGCACACATTGCGGCACAGCTTCGTCAGCGGGATAAACACCTTGGGACTATAGGTAATAAGGCCGTCGGAAATCATCAGTGGTGCAACCGCAATAGAGGAAATTTAATGCAATGCCGTCGCCCGCATTGGGATCTCAATACGCGACCTTGATGCTGAGACAGAAAAGGGTGAATCCACGACGGGGTCAAGTGATGCTTCTTAAATAAAAGGGTATGCTTTCAGAGCCCGAAGATGCATCTGGCATCAATCCATAGTCGGGCCGAAAACCACTACATCGCAAGTCTGATGAACGTTCACAGACACATTTGGATGGTGCTGAATGACCCCGCTTCGAAGTGCGACTAAGTCTGTTTTGCCGGAACAAAGAAGCTCAGGCTAGTAACCTACTATCACCTCACCTGAATTGGGGCTGATTACCTGGCCGGAAACCAGATCGGTCTCTGCACTAGCGAGCCACGCGACGGCGTAGGATATATCGATCGGTTTACAGAATTGTCCCAGTGGCATGAGTTTCTCACGCTCCGCGATTTTTTCTGGCGGGTTGGAGCCCTGCGTCATGCCGGTGACAATGAAACCCGGGGCGACGGCATTGACCTTGATCCGCCATGGCGCGAGCTCCCGCGCCCAACTTTTGGTGAATCCGGAAATCGCCGCCTTCGAAGCCGCGTAGTGGCTAGCCAACTGGCTACCGCCCATGGCGTAGATCGACGAGATATTGATGACCTTTCCGTCCTTCTTTTCCTTCATGCCAGGAAGAACGGTCTGGGTGGCAAAGAACGTGCCGCGTACATGCACTTCGAACATCTGATTATATATGTCTTCCGTGATGTCCTCTATCGTGCGCCGCGCGCCACCGACGCCGGCATTGTTGACCAGAACGTCAACCGGGCCGGCCGCCCTGATTCCGTCCGTGAACGCAGGCACGTCCCGGATATCGGCGACGACGACCGTCGCGTCGCGCCCATGGCCCCGAACCATCTCTGCGGTTTCTTCTGCACCATCAGCCTTGATGTCGTGAACGACGATGTCTGCGCCGCGTTCCGCCATAAGCACAGCGTGGCTCTGCCCCATGCCACCGCCGGCACCAGTAATTAGCGCGCGTTTTCCTTCGAGCGTCGCAGTCATGCTTCCTCCCCGTAGATTGTTCACAAGCTAGCGAGTTCGGTATACTTCGCCAAAACAACAAATGCTATCTGAGCGAGGCACCGCGGCATGGGCGACCCGAATTACGATCCGAAGAACCACAAACTGATGACTTTCCATGACGCCATCGCAAAATTCCGCGACGGGTCTGATACACCCCGCGCGTATCTGGAACGCTGCCTGGAAAGAATAGACGCCATTGAAAATGATGTGATGGCATGGGAAATCATCAATACGGAACCAGCCCGCATGGCGGCGGACGATGCCGGCAAACGCTATGCGGACGGCAATCCGCTGTCGCCTGTCGACGGCATGCCGATTGGCATCAAGGACCTAATCGAGACCGTCGATATGCCAACCGAGTATGGCAGTGAGCTGTTCAGGGATCACCGGCCGATCCGTGACGCAGCCTCTGTAAACGCACTGCGTAAAGGTGGAGCTATCATTCTGGGCAAGACGGTGACGGTTACCTTTGGGGGGGGCGATCCGTCCCGCACCCGCAATCCGCACGATCTGAACCGCACGCCGGGAGGATCTTCGTCCGGTACAGCGGCGGCGGTCGGCGGCGGCACCATACCGGGTGCGCTTGGCACGCATGCGCGCGGATCCACGATACGCCCGGCCAGTTTTTGCGGCGCCTACGCGATCAAGGCCACGTTCGGTGCGCTGAACCGACAGGGAGTATTTTCCGCGGCGCACAGCATGGATCATCTTGGTGTATTCGGCGGCGATCTATCGGATGTCTGGACCATGTCGCGGCATATTTCGAAACACGGTGGCGGCGACCCGGGGTACCCAGGCCTTTTCGGCGGAGATAGGGCGCCGCCGCCTCGAAAACCGGCACGCCTGATCCGGTTGGAAACCGCAGGATGGAACCAGACCGATGATGCCACTAAAGCTGTGTTCGAAGATTTCCTTGGGGGCTTGCGTGACGCTGGCATTGAAATTTTCGACCGGACCGATGACCCGTCGATTGACGCCTATGAGCAGGTCTTCGCCGATATCCCGGAACTCTGGCGCAGCCTGTACCGTTTCGAATTCCAATGGCCGATGCTGCAATACAAGGAACGCTACCCGGATCAGATACCGCCTCGCCTCCTGATGGGATTGAAGGAAGCTGAAGGGCTGAGCCAGGCCGAATACCGGGAGGCGTTAAACCGCCGGGTACGAATTCGCGACCTACACCGACAGCTGAGTCATCGCGCCGATGCTTTTGTCACGTTGTCGTCTCCCGGTCCCGGCCCGGTTGGCTTGGACCAGGGCAGCGCCGTGTACAATGAAGGATCGTCCGTGATCGGCATGCCGGCGCTGTCGCTGCCGCTGATGGCCGTCGACAGCGCACCTGTAGGCGTGCAGATACTCGGCCAGTTCGACGAGGACGAACGCCTAACCGCCATCGGGCGATGGATAGCGGAAGAGCATTTCAATAGCTGAACGTGGAGACTGGAATGTCCAGGCTTAAAGACAGGGTCACCGTAATCACCGGTGGATCGCAGGGGATCGGCGCGGCTTACGCGCGTAGTTTTACGGCGGAAGGTGCAAAGGTCGTGATCGCTGATGTTGCGCCTGCTGACAATCTAATCGCCGAGATTGAGGAAGTGGGCGGCACCGCGATGTTTATTGAAACCGACGTTACGAACGAGGCAGCCGTTACCAAAATGGCAACCATGGCGGTGGATGCATTCGGCCGGATCGATGTGCTGGTGAACAACGCGGCGCTGTGGGTGAACATTCCCGCGAAACCGATCCTGGATATCCCTAAGGAGGAATGGGACAGGGTTCTCGACGTCAACATCAACGGTATGTTCCTCTGTACCAAAGCTGTAGTGCCGCAAATGCGGGCACAAGGATATGGCAAAATCATTAATATCTCATCGGGGCGCGCGCTGAAGGGATATACCAACCTTCTACACTACGACACATCCAAGGGGGCCGTTATCTCTTTCACCCGATCAATCGCCCGCGAACTGGGCGATGACGGTATCCGGGCCAATACAATCGCACCCGGCGGTATCATGACGGAGGCAGTGCTGGCACATGATGTTGTCCGAACCCACATCGCCAAGGGGACGGCAACCCGCGCAATCAAACGAGAACAGGTACCGGAGGACGTAGTCGGTGCCTGCATCTTTCTCGCCAGCGCGGAGAGTGATTTCATCACGGGTCAGGTTCTGGCAGTCGACGGTGGTTCTGCGATGAACTGACAAGCGCCGGATTTGCGCCTTGCAATCGAGGTGCACATCAACTATATAATATCAAATGATATGATGCAGAGTGTGGATTCATGACTGAACAGGTCGATAAATCCCGTCCGATAGAAAACACTACAGTTTTCACTTCGGAAGAAACCCAGCGTGGATACAGGCTCAACAAGTTTGCTATGTCCATGTGTAAACCGGAAAATCGGGAGGCGTTCGTGGAGGACGAAGAAGCGGTCCTTGCGGCAGCCGATCTGACAGAGACGGAACGCCAACTGATCCGCGACCGTGACTGGCGCACAATCATGGACGAGCATGGCGGCAATATTTACATGATCATTAAGATCGGTGCCGTTATCGGGCACGGGCTGTATCAGATCGGCGCGCATCAGCGAGGCGAAACCTATGAGGAATTCCTCTCTACCCGCAACGCCGCAGGCGCAAGGTAGAGAGAACCCGTCATGGCTAAAATAATCGCCGGTATCGGCACATCTCATGTACCGTCTATCGGTGTCGTCCACGATCAGGGACGCCATGACGAGCCCGACTGGAAACCCTTGTTCGACGCCTACGGACCCGTCAAGAAATGGCTGAACGAGATCAAACCGGACATCGCCATCGTCGTTTATAACGACCACGGTTGCGATTTCTTCTTTGACAAATACCCGACCTTCGCGATCGGTGCCGCCGAGAAATACGAGGTGGGCGACGAAGGTTGGGGCCGCCGTCCCCTGCCCGCTTTTGCGGGCAATCCCGACTTTTCCTGGCACCTCTGCAATTCGCTGGTATATGACGAATTCGACATCACGGTATGCCAAGAAATGGCTGTCGAACACGGCTTCATGGTGCCGATGCACCTTTGCTGGGACCACAATGATACATGGCCGGTGCAGGTCGTGCCCGTGGCGGTGAACGTGATCCAGCATCCGTTGCCCACCGCTCTGCGCTGCTGGAAACTTGGCCAGGCGATCCGCAGGGCTGTAGAGAGTTGCCCCGATGATCTAAAAGTCGTGATCCTTGGAACGGGCGGCATGTCGCACCAGCTGAATGGTGCCCGCTTCGGTCATCTGAATACGGACTTCGACAAAGACTTCCTCGACAAGATTGAAGCCGACCCCATGGCACTGACGGAAATGACCCATCAGCACATAATGGAAGAAGCCGGTGCAGAAGCCGTCGAGTTAATTATGTGGCTGACCATGCGCGGTGCACTGAGTAGCGACGTCAGCCGCGTACATCGGAATTACTATGCGCCCATGACCACGGGTATGGGCCTTATCGCTATGGAAGACGCTTGCCTGAACAGGCTGACCTAATCAACACACACGGAAAGCTGTATAGGGGGAGCTCGCGTCGTCATCATCAGCGGCGGGCCGAGTGCCTGCTCTGGCACCTGACCTAGATGCCCTAAAAGTTGCCGAATAACGACCCGTTCGACCAATGCATCCATGAGGGCAAACTAATGTATCTATCCAAGCCAGAAAAGGCGATGGCCGCGCTGTTGGAGCAATATTCGGACCTACCGTTCGAGGGGTTACTGACGCGGCCCTCGGGAAAGAACCGGGGGTCCATCAGCGACATTCAATCGATTGCCTCATACTTATCCCGTTTAACACCGGCCAGGTTCTGACCCTCCACACGGATTAGGCGGGTGGTGGCAGTGCGCGACGGCGAATGCAGGTCACCCTCGTTATAGAGATGCGCGTGCCCCCGGGTCAGATCATATTCCCTAACCTTCTTCACCTTGCCAGGCTCACCGTCTTTCGGGGACTTGACCTTTTCCCAGTCGGTCATCGTGGTGACGCCATCAGCCTGCGAATAGATTGCCCAGCTGGGACCATGGTCATGAGGATTGGAACCCTTTGCTCCTTCGTAAACGTGCGCAAGGATACAGAATCCATGCTTTTCGTCTTCATAAATCAACTGTCGTGGCGTCGTGTTTTCGGGGCCGAGATGCGTTGCAACGAAATCATCATCCTCGCAGGCCATTGCGACGTAGTCGCGAACTTTTGCACGTCCTGCAGGGCCTGGATCGACATCCATCGCAGCGCGGCAATCGGCTGACAGTTTTTCGAGTGTATAGCTCATTGGGTGAGAAACTCCAGTCGTATGCAAATATCGCGGTATTTTAGTCTCGTTGACAGATAGCGCAATTCGCCCGGATATCCTTTATGTCAATCAAAGACGGTTTCCGAATAATGATTTGCATCGACAATGGCTTCGATCACCGTTGGACCATCCGACCGGAGTGCCTTGCCGAGTTCGGCCCGCAGTGTTTCCATATTTCGGGCGCCTACCGCAGGTACGCCGAAGTAATGCTCGGGCGGGTCGCGATACTCCTCTTCCTGCAGCGCAGTGCCATAGATCGGCAACTGGCGGCGTTCCTGTTTTACCCGTATCAGGCCAAGCCAGCGGTCGTCGAGCACCACGACCGGCAGGCAGATGCCAAGTCGCTTGGCTGTCGCCATCTCGCCACAGGTCATCTGGAAACATCCGTCACCCAAAACGCAGACCACCGGTAAATCTGGTCGCGCTAGTTTGGCTGCGATAGCAGACGGCAAGCCGAACCCCATCGAAGACCAACCATTAGTAATGTGAAACGTTCTCGGCGCGTGGCTTGTCCATTGGCTGGCGATCTGATGTGTATGGGCTCCGACATCGAATGTCAGGATTCCATCCACTGGGAGCATGTCGCGAACCACGTCGATCGCCTCGTGAGGGCTAAAATTTTCTTCGTTAGGGCGTAGGGCCGCCTGAAAAGCCGTTCGGTGGCTTTCTATCTCCGCATCTGTCCAGTCGTTTTGACACTGTTCCGCACCGACAAATGCCGACAGGGCATCATCGAGATCTCCTGTCACTTCTCCTTTTACTTGGACGGATGGTGCGACGTCGGCCTTTTCGATATCGACCTGGAGCAGCGGCGTATCGCCGATCCAGGCTTCGTATTCCACCTCTATGGTATCGTACCCCAACCCTACGATCAGGTCCGATTTTCGCAGGAATGCTCGCTGCATCTGCCTCTTGCCCCGCTCGATACAGCCGATAGATAACGGATGATCTTCGTCGATCATCCCTTTAGCCATTGTAGTGGTGGCGAATGGAATTCCGTGATGTTGGACAAAGCTTCGCAACAAATCCGGGTTTGCCATCCGCATCGCACTGGAGCCTATCAGGGCTATCGGACGCTTCGCCGCACTGAGTATTTCGTGGCCAGCGTCTATCGCGGCAGCATCCGCTGGTGAAATTCGGCCGAGCACGGGGATCTCGGGAATACTCTCCGTCGCCGGCGCCAGCGCGACGTCCTCCGGCAGGTCAAGATGCACTGGCCCTCTCGGTTCCGACATCGCGATTGCGACAGCTTCGATGACAGTTTCGGCAACCGACCCTTCTCGTAAGGCCAGCGTCGCCTTGGTGATCGGCGCAAACAGCTGATGGTGATCGATATACATCTGAATCCGTCGCCCAAGCTGATCGGTATTCAGATTGCAGGTGATCGCGATCATGGGCGAGCGATCGAGCCAGGCATTGCCGACGCCTGTCGCGAGGTTGGTCGCACCCGGTCCAAGCGTTGCAATTCCGAGACCCGGCGCATCGGTCATGCGACCCATAACATCGGCTGCAAAACCGGCGGATCCTTCGTGCGCCGTCAGGACGAAGGGCAGATCGTGGAGCCGCATAGCGTCCATTAGTGGCAATACATTTCCGCTGGGTATTCCGAAACCGTAAGTGGTTCCCGCCCGTTTGAGGATTTGAACAATTAGTTCCGCGTTGTTCATGGTCTATTCCGTTTGCTTTGCACCCACATACCCTGCACCTCGGGTGGGTGCAACCAAATGCATAAGCCTATAGCGCAGTGTCGCATTGACATCAGGTCCTGTGCCACACAGTTTGCGGCGATGGATAAGAAGATCGGCGTATTACCCGCAGCCGTCGCAATGGCTGGCATCATTTGCGGAGTATTCCTCTGGTTCCAACCGGCACCAGCAGGCACACTCCCGGACATGATGAAGATCGCCGCGGTGGTCGTCATCGCGGTATCGTTGTGGGCTAGCGGCATCGTTCCGGAATACTTCACCGCGATCATTATCTTTTTCTTGGCTGTGGTGCTCACTGATGCTGGCGCGAAAACGGTATTCTCGGGTTTTCACTCTGCCGCCGTCTGGATGATCTTCGGCGGACTGATCATCGGTGCGGCCGTACAGGAAACCGGTTTTGGCCACACCCTTGCAAGCGGTCTCCTCAGGATATTCCCGCGCAGTTACTTCGGCATTCTGTGCGGCATAACCGTCGTCGGAACGGTTCTGTGTTTCATCATTCCCTCCAACACCGGACGCATCGTTATTATGATGCCGATCTTCATGGCGCTTGCGGATCAGGTGGGCTTCGAGCCCGGAAGCCGGGGCCGCGCCGGGATGGGTCTCGCGGTCGCGGCCGGTTCCGTTTATCCAAGCCTCGCAGTTCTGCCTGCCGCCGTCCCCAATCTCGGCTGGCTGGGCGCGACGGAGAGCATTCACAGGATCAAATTCACCTACGCCGAATATTTGATCGCCAATTTTCCGGTAATCGGCATTGTATCCATGATCACCATTCCAATAATCTGCAGGTTCCTTTTTCCTGGCCGTATCGGGGATGCCGGAAATGCAGTTCAGCCTGCAAGGTCGTCTGCAGAGCAGACCAGACTAGTCATCGTTCTGACGGCGGCCATCGGCCTCTGGCTGACGGATTTTGCCCACGGCGTGTCGCCGGCCTGGGTCGCACTGGGAGCGGCGGTAATCTGTATGCTTCCGCGTGTAGGCATGGTGCCGTCGTCCATCATGATAGGCAAAATATCCTATGCTCCGTGGTTCTTTGTCGCGGGCGTGATTGGTATGGGGGCCATGGTCGCCAAAGCCGGACTCGGCACTTACATAAGCCGATTCCTGTTCGATACCGTGCCGCTAAATGCCGGGCAGGATTTTCTGAATTTCGCCATAGTCGGAGGCGTCGGCTCTGCAATGGCGTTGTTGACAACCGTCCCGGGACAACCGGCCATTATGACGACCCTGGCGGCGGATATTGCCGTGGCCACGGGGTGGCCGTTGAAAACAGTGTTGCTGACACAGCCGCTAAGTTGGGCGATGGCAATGTTCGCGTATCAGTTTCCACCGTTCATCCTCGCAGCACACCTCGGTGGCATATCGGCCGGCCATCTCGCGCGGTTGATCTTGGCAATGTGCGCGACCGCTTGGATCGTTATGATGCCCCTTCTGTATGTGTGGTGGCAGGCAATCGGCTATTTTGGATAACGCGCTCGGAGGCAGTCAGGGGCCTGCAGCTATCTCTGCTACCTCGCGGTGATTTCGGCGGAAGAGCCTTACGCGCCATCGCGTGAAAGATTAGCTCGTGTGCTGGACGGTTCCCCTCCGAACAGTTGTTTGACACGGACCTCAGATTTACGTCGAAACGCGGACCACTGAGCCTCCTGCAGCTGCTTTGCCATCTCCAAGCTTCAAGTTAGGCGATAGGCGCGCGGCTGAATGTCTCCATCGAACACAAGCCAGAAATATGTCGCCTGATTTTAGCGCTGATGGCTCGCGACGACACTGTTGGGTTCGGTGCTACCCTTGACCCATTCCAGCGATGCCGGTTTGGAGCGTCTCATCAGTTACGCTGAGCACTATTGGGAACGCCCATTTTTAAACATGAGCCGACCGCCCGTAAATAAAGAACAAATCTCCGCCACGCTTTTTCATGGCATTTTTGGAGATTTGCTCAAGGCCCTCCCCAGCTTTTTGCAGGGGTCAGACTTTTCCATCCGCACTGAGCAGAATGGCGATAGGGCGGGTTTGCGGGAATTCAGCCAGAACGATCATCAAAAGTACCGTAATGGGGACAGAGAGGAACATCCCCGTCACCCCCCATATCGATCCCCAAACCGCCAGAGAAATGATAACCACGAGCGATGACAGATTTAAGGATTTCCCCATCATTCGTGGTTCCAGGACGTTTCCAATGACCAGTTGCGCAGCGCCAAGCCCCACGGCAATGGTCAGAAATTCGCTGCCGACACCAAACTGCAAAAGCGCCATCAACGCTGGGAACACAACGCCCAAAAGCGACCCGATAGTGGGGATATAGGCTAGCAAAAAGATCACGAACGCCCAGAATCCGGCGAGATCCAACCCCACCGAGATAAGTACCACATAGCTGATTATTCCCGTCAGCAGGCTCAGCAGGGTCTTCACGGCGATGTAGGTTTGGGTTCGCTTCTGAATTTCGGAGAGGATGAACTGCACTTCCTTGCGCCGATCGCTCTCCGGAAACAGGGCCTCGATCTTGCGCGAAAACGTCCGCCCTTCGGCCAGCAGAAAGATGACATAAATCACGATCAACCCAGCGTTTCCAGCGACCTTGGCGACCGCCCCAGCAACGCCGCCGATCAGAGCCCGGACGTCCACCTGCTCGATCACGTAGGCAATTGTTGGCATCTCCTCGAACCCACCAAATTTCAGGCAACGTTCGATCAGCTGTTCGAGATTCGCCTGATAGGCCGGCGCCGCATCCCGTACGGACGCGATATTGCCGCTGATCATCTCGACGATCAGCCCCAGTGCGACCAGAAAAAACACGATCGAGGCGGTCAGCGAGAGCCAGCCCGGAAAGTTCAGGTGTGTCTCGATCAGGCGAGATAATGCATTGATCACGTACCAGATCATCACCGCGATCGCGAAGGGGATCAGAAGATCTCGGCCGGTCACCAGCACGTAGGTCGTCAGGGCTGCGATACCAAAAGTAACACCGAAAGCGGCCAGTCTGCCGGACATGGCGAACTCCTGCGGAAGCATCATTTCCCCAATCTTATCAGAATCGACCTCTTTTGCGGGAATAGACGCTCGCCGTCGCTTCAGGGCCGGCGATTTACCCCCCGGCGACGGCGGTCTACTTCGCGGCGTCGGCGAACGTCGTCGCGACGTCGTTGTTCCTGCTAGCAGCGGCCTTTGGCGCTGTTGTTGTTGCGGCGCTCTCCCCTTTTGCCGCGTTCGCCGCGTTTGCCGTTTCCGCCCTTAACTTCTCCAGTGCATTTGCACCAGGGATTACCTTTGCTCTTGCCATTTCATCTTGGTGGACCCTTGTATTGGCAGACCGATCCAGATTCACCACCGTCGGTGCTGCGTACACGACTGGTACGCAGAGACCAAGCCTGGCCAGAGCGTATCCTCGCAAAACATCATTCGTGAGTTTCCGGTTTTTGCCACACCGTTACAAACAGCCTCCCACTCACCAACCGGAAGCTCCGCAAAACTTCCTTGCAAAACAATTTTGGATCCGAGAATCAAATTGTCAGCCAAAGTTTTTGCGTGTCTAGATTCTGGGATAAACCCCTGAAATATTGAAATTTTCGCGTTCCCTGGCCAAGATTTCAGCCCTTGCAGGATCCGCCGTGATACGTCCGGCCAGCACCCTCAAAGCAGGCTATCCCGCAGACTGTCTAAGCCCCCGTGCTTCGAGCCGTGGCAACACCTCATCGATTACGATCGGTAGATCGTTCAGGTAGTTGGGCAGTCCCATCGCCACTGCATCGGCGCCTGCCTCGGCAAGTTTGGCCAGCTGATCGGCCACGCTGTCCGGGTCGCCGACCACCGGCGTCGCGCCATTTGCCGTTGCGGCGCGCATGCGGAAGTGCCGGCGCTCCTCTTCGGATATCTCGTCGGTGTCTATTCCGCGTTCTACCATCATGATACGGCAAGCCTCGGTATCTGCGTGTTCGACCGCATAGTAGTAATGGTATTCCTCAGCCTCTTTCTGTGTCGGTCGGCACACCACGCCGATATTAGTGAATAAGCCGACATCGCGACCGATAGCGCGGCCGGCTTTTCGGAGCCCGGCGCAATCCTCGCGGAACTTGTCGTAGTCGTAGAAGGTGTGAAACAGCATGTCGGCATTTCGAATGGCGTATTCCCGTCCACGGCCCGACGTGCCCGCGCAAGCCACCATGGGGCGCAAATTGCTGACAGGTTTGGGGTTCAGCACTGTGCCCTGGGTCTGGAAGAATTCGCCTTCGAAATCGAAAGGCTCGTCCTCAGTCCAGATTCGGGTGACGAGATCGATCCATTCCTGACCCAGGTCGTAGCGCCGTTCGTGTTCGCCCAGATCGACGCCGAGCATGTCGAACTCTTTCTGGTACCAGCCGCACACGATGTTGAGGCCGAACCGGCCGCCGCCTATGTGGTCCGCTGTCACCATCTGTTTGGCGGCAACAGCCGGCGAATGTGCGGTCACATGCACCGTGCCGAACGCCATGATGTTCTTCGTCGCTGCCAGCAGGCCGGATGCCCAGGCAATAGTCTCGAAATTGGAACCGTTGTGATTGGTCTCGCCGCCGTAACCGATCCAGCGGCCGAGGGGCAGCATAAAATCGATCCCGGCATCGTCGGCGCGGACCGCCAGCTCTCGACAGTTTTCCCACGACGCGTCCCACCGCTCCGGAAATGTCGAACACGCCAGGCCACCGTCGCAGTTGGAGCCGAACAACCCTACTGCCAGCTTGTTGCGGTCGAATTTTCGCATTACCGACATAGCCGGAACCTCGCGCGGTAAAGGCCCGAGATCAACCCGTGGAGAAAAGAAAAAACAGCGTCTCGAAGGACGCAGCGTTTTATGGTTATTTCAGTTCTGTGAGGACTACGGGCGGCGCCTTATCCAAACGAGTCCGAAGACGGCCGTCGTAACGGGTGTAAAAATTAGCTACGCTCAGCCACGCTTAAGCAGGTACAGATTACTGCCAACGATCAAAATCGCGCCGACGATGCTCCACCAGCTTGGAACCTCGGCGAACAGAAGGACCCCAAAAATTGCGGAATAGACGATCCGCATATAATCGAACGGTACGGTGACCGTGGCTTCCCCGAGAGTGAAGCCATGAGTGATACAGGACTGCCCCATGATCCCGAGGATCCCGATCAGGACCAGCACTGGAGCTTCCTCCCAGGTTGGCGGGATCCAATACAGATAGGCTGGGATTGCCGAAAACAGCGTCGTGTAAAACGCGTAGTAGAAAATGATCCGGCGCGTTGGTTCGGTGGTGCTCAGTTTCTTGATCGATATCACAACCATGCCGCCGAACACGGCTCCCGCCACAGCCACTATTCCGTTGGGATCGAAGCCGCCGCCGAATGGCTGAAGCATAATCAGTATGCCGCAAAACCCAGCAAAAGTGACCGCGATACGCTGCCGCCCCGCAACTTCGCCCAGAAACAGGAAAGCCAGCAATATCATGAACAGTGGCCGCGAAAACTGCAGCGCCATGGCATCCGCCAGAACCAAGTGCGTGATCCCGAAAAAGAAACAATAGTTGCCGCATGCTCCCCAAAACCCGCGCTGGAAGTGCATACCGGGGCGCTTGGTCCTGATCACATCGATGCCGTCTTTCGCAATTAGAAGTGGTGCGAAAATGAGGAAGCCGATCAGCGAACGGCTGAACATCAACTGTGCAGTGTGAAGGCGTTCACCAAGTATCTTGACGAATACCGCCATAATCGTCAGCAGGATCGCACCAACCGAGACGAACAGCACAGCGCGCAGGTTGACCGGCAGCAGCCCCCATCTTTGCCGAGCGGCGAGAAGATGCGAAAAGCCTCTCAAGTATCGATGCCGTGGCGTCTCAATCCCGTCTCCATCCGCCGCATGCAGAACAGGGCGAACATTTAGAAATCTCCCTTAAGGGACCACACGCGATAGCGAAATATCGCGGGTGGGTTCCGCTCTATGACAAAAGGCGCTGCCGGGGCCAAGCCGCAACCGGCAATAGGTGCGGCGACGAGAAACCACAGATTACCCGATACCATCAGCATTTCGACGAATACCATCGCGAGCGCCGCACCCACCAAGTGCAGCAACCCCGCGGTGGATTCTCTGTGTCGCGAAAGATAGTACGGCTACAACTCATTGGCGGATTTGATGCCATGGCTCTTCATCATGCCAGAGGATAACTCGTTCAAAAGCATTCTTAATCCTTATCTTGGTCGCGAGGCTGAGCAGCATGTCTATGAGGTCGATGCGCTCATCTATGGGGTGGTAAAGCCTTCACAAGAACGATATTCGACTGCGCTGGATAGCGGTCTATCAACACTTCTTCGGTCCCAATTGTCATGGCGCGCCCTCCAGCGCAATCCGAAATTCACTCTACTCCTCCTCGAAAGCCCCAGCCAGCGCCGTTAGCCCGTTTACGACGGCGCCGAAGGATGCTTTTATTCCTCGCATGACAGACACATTTTTAGACTTGGCGCCGGAAGGCCGTGTACACCGGCGCGTATACACTGATCCGGCAATTTTCGACGCCGAGATGGACCGGATTTACGGCAATGCCTGGTTATTCGTCGCCCATGAAAGCCATATTGCTGAACCCGGCCAATACGTGACCGCTCATCTCGGCGAGCGGCCGATGATCGTTGCCCGACATACCGATGGCGAAATATACGTGTTTGCCAATCGCTGCACCCATCGGGGTATGAAAGTTTGCGGCGCCCGGCGCGGATCGAAAAAACGTTTTGTCTGCCCATATCACGGCTGGGCATTTGCAACCGACGGCTCGTTGATCGGTATTCCCCACGGCAAGGGATATAATGGAAAGATCGACCAGAAAGATCCCGATCTGGCTCTGGACCGTGCTGCCCGTGTCGACAGCTATCGCGGCTTCGTTTTTGCCTGCAAGGCCGAAGATGGCCCTTCGCTGACGGATTACCTAGGCCCGATGACCCGGGCATTGGACAATATGATCGACCGGGCACCGGGTGGGGAAATAGAGATGACCGGCGGCGGGTTCCGTCAGCGCTACAAAGGTAACTGGAAGCTCCACATGGAAAACGCCAACGATCTGATGCATGCATCGATCGTGCACGCATCTTCGGTCGATGCCGCGCAGGCAGTCGCCGACGACATGGAAGATGGCGAGGAAGATCATGCGCTGCAGATGTTCAAGGGCAACGGCCTGCCGCTGGCAATGATGGACGAGGTGGAAATTCATGGATTTCCAGGCGGTCATTCCTACATGGGCGGGTTCTATAAGGAAGGCCCAATTACGCAGGCAACCGACGAAGACCCGGTGGTCGCGCAGTACCGCAAATCGATGATTGATGCCTATGGCGAGAACCGGGCGGAAGACATCATGGGCTGGGATACCTTCAACCACCTAATCTATCCCAACCTGATCCTGAACCCTAAGCACCAACAAATGCGTCTGCTGCAGCCGGTCAGCGTCAACTGCACGATCGTGCATTCAATGTGTTTCCGGCTAAAGAACGCGCCTGAGGAAATGTACCGGCGCAGCGTGAGATTTCTGAGCGCATTGAATTCGCCAGCATCGCAGATCACGACCGACGATATCGCCATGTTCAACAACATTCAGATCGCACTTGATGAAGCGGACAGCGACTGGATCGACCTGTCCCGCGGCTTGGGTCATGACCGCCCGCATGATGACGGCGGTGAGATCGGCGCAGTCGGAACCAGCGAACTGCCGCTCCGCGCCCAGTACGCGGCGTGGCGCGACCTGATGAGTCAGTAGAAGGGGACTACCCATGCCCGCAACCGACCTTCACCACCTTGCCATCAAGACCGGCGATGTCTACGCATCGGTGGAATTTTACAATGAAGTTATCGGATCACATTCCGTAAAAAGGCCGAATTTCAACTTTCCCGGCGCCTGGCTTCAGTTTGGCGAAACCATGATTCATCTTTATGGCGGCGATGCCGCTAAAAATGTTGAAGGCAGTCACGATCACGGCAGCGCGGCGATAGACCATATCGCCCTGTCCGCGCACGGATTCGATGAAATGCGCGGTATTTGCGAGGCCCGGGACCTGGACTGGCGCCAGTTTGATATTCCTTCGTTCAATCTTTGGCAGTTGTTCGTTCACGATCCCAACGGCGTGCTGATCGAGCTGAATTTCGACACCGCCAAGGAGCCCGAAGGCAGCAAAGGCCCGGATGAGACCAAGCGATACGAACCAGGAAAATTTTAGACTCGAATAATTCCGCGTAAAATTAGTCCCTCGTGGAATTGGACTAACGCCTAGCCTTCGGCAGAGCCCTCACGTTCGCAATATTGCCGGTCTGAGTGGAGGCTGTCCGCCAAATCCAGCTTTTGCCGAAAATTATCATGGCGTCCGCAGTCACTCTGGCGGTCGTTACCAGCGTAATCGCGGGCAACGGGCCTCAGATGATCAACGGCGCGATCCCGCGCAGCAACATTCGAGCGCTCCGCTGGGAACGGAACGCTGTCTTTGGTAATCTAAAGGACGAAAATGCAGGAATTATCTGGGCGATGTCCAAATCTGAAATCGGCTATGCCCTCGGCTACGCTGACGCTTCGTGTTTCGACCGGCAATACAGAAACTGGGCCGGCCGCACGACTGTAGACGCCCGGTAGAAGGTATAGCTCATAGCTCTTTAAGCAGCGCCCAAAGCTGCGCGTGACTCTCGAAGCCTATTCCCGGCGTCTGTGGTAGCGAGCCGGTGCCGTCCTCAATCAACACCTCGTCCTGCAACCCGCCGAGAATAAAATCTCGCCGTGCCGCTATTTCGTGCGCGCCCAGTTGCAGACCGGCGACAGCGTGATACGCCAGGAGGTGTCCCGCATGGGGCACCATTTGAGACCTAGGCCATCCGCCGGCTTCAGCGAGCCGCACGATATTGGCATATTCGACCATTCCGTAAGACAACGCCGGATCCACCTGAACCATGTCCCGGTCGGGACGCAATCCGCCATAGCTTAGCAGATTGTATGTCTCTGACATCGAGAAAAGGTTCTCGCCGGTTGCGATTGGACCGTCGTAATATCCGGTCAGCGCCGTCAGCAGCTCGAAATCGTGCGGGTGTCCGGGCTCTTCGATCCAGGCTAGCTTGTATGGCGCGTAGGCATCGGCCATTTCCTGCGTCGCACCTGAGGTCGAGCACATACAGTTTACATCTACCGCCAGCCGCGACCCGTCGCCGTCCAGCAATGCCAAGACGGCCTCAATCCGGGTACAATCGTCAGCGAGGTCGCCCTGACCACATTTGATCTTTATCCGGTCGTAGCCCTGATCGAGATACCCTTTGATCTCGTCCTTCAGCGCCTCAAGATCGCTGTTTGGATAATAATGACCACCGGTGGCATATACCGGCACGCGCTTATGAAAATTGCCTTCGTTGTAACTTTCGGACAGCAACTGCCACAGCGGAATACCACGGATTTTCGCGGCTGCATCCCACAGTGCCATGTCGAGCACACCGACAGCTCCAGCCCGATCGCCGTCACCACCGGGTTTCTCATTGGCCATCATCGTTGCCCAGCAGCGCACCGGATCGAGACCGCAGTTGGCACCTTCAACATCTTCGATCGCCAGCAGGCGCGGAGCGAAACGTTCAGAGATTAGGCCACTCTGGGCATACCGCCCAACTGAAGAAAATCCGTATCCGGTGATCATGCCTTTTTCACCCGTGTCGATATCGATGGCGACGGCGGAGGCAGTCATTTCGAGGTAGCTGATGCCCGCGTTCGACATGGGATCGGACAGCGAAACCGGGCGTTCACGAATGTCTTTTATACGCATGTAGACAGCTTAGGCAGATCGCCGCAAAATGGCAGCACCAAACTGTTTGAAAAGAGGAATTCGGCAATGGCCAAGCTGCGACATATTGCCATGCAGGTGCCCAATCTTCAGGAAAGCGCCTCCTATTACGAGAAGCTTTTCGAACTTGACCGCGTGTGTGACGTGGAAAGCGAATACGGCAATGCCGTTATGCTTTCGGACGGCACGATGAACCTTACGCTCCTACATTTTCCGGAAGGCACCAAGGGCGGCAAAAACGGGCCGGACTGGGCAGGATTGCATCACATCGGTTTCGTCGTCGTCGACAAGGCGGAAGCCGGAGAGAAGGCGGTCGAGCTGGGTGGAGAGTTCTTCATGGAACTGCCGGACAATATTCCCGGCGTGGACGCTGAAACTAAGTACAAGGATCCCAACGGGCTGGTGTTCGATATCGCTGATCACGACTGGACCCAGAGCGATCGTAAACAGTGAGAAACCTGCCAGGTGCGATCGCCGACGAATTCATCATCCCCGCCCGCCACGGCCGGGCCTTCGAAGTAAAAAAGGGCCAGACGTTTCGAATCCATCAGGTCGATGGCAAGCAAGTCGGCGACTGCGTTTTCTACAATGCAAACGATTACAAGGAGTGGTGGCACTGCGGGCAGTCGTGGGCAATAAACGTCATCTGTGGGACCGGCACTTCGAAAAGCTTCCAGTATTTCTATTCCAAGCCGCCGCGCGAAAACGTCATGATGACCGTTGTTGACGATACCTGTGGCAATCACTGGGGCAATATGGGTGGCCGCTGTTCGACGCGGCTCTATCAGCTGCGAGACAACATCGAGAGCGGCCACCGGTCGTGCCAAGAAAACCTCACCCAAGCGCTGGTCCCATACGGTATCTCCGGGGACGAAATATTCGATATCTTCAACGTCTTCATGAATGTCGATCTGCATGAGGATGGCGGCTTCACGATCAAGCCGACCGAAGTCGGTCCCGACGATTACATCGATATGCGTGCCGAGATGGATATTCTCGCCGCCGTGTCCGCCTGCCCAGCCGACACGTCACCGACCAATGGCGGCAGGTCGGCACCGCTGGGTATCAAGATATTCGATTAGGCGCGGCAGCGTTTCACACCGAAACGGACGCCGATCAGGCCACACCGAACAGCGCTGGCGGAGCAGGTCACGGTGTCCGCTTACGTTCGACACTATCGATAACGTTCAGGTTTTAAATTTCGAGCGCTGACATCGCGCTGTCGAAAACTAGGATTTTGGCAATCCGCCCATCCAGTTTCTGACACGCCCCGGTGCAGTTCTCCGCGCCGATCAGCGAGATATTCCGGCTCCCGATAACGAAAGCATTGTTCACGGCGCCAACCTCGCGGGACAGAATCCTAGCTTGAACCCCGCGTTCGCAATCAACTGAGTAAAGATCATGAGGGTAAAAAATTTCGGCATGGTTTTAGGTGGATAGGAAATCTATAAAGTGAGGATACTCTTAGCGATGTAAAATTTTCCGACGGTCGAGTAACTGAGTAACGGAAGCCCAATGGATAAAACTGCGCAGGATATTTTGACTTTCTGGTTCGGCACCGCCGATCTTTCGACCGACATCAAAAAAAATGATTTGTGGTTCAAAGCAACACCGGAATTCGATGAGGAACTTGTCGAGAAATTCGAAAGCGTGCACGAACGTGCGGCGTCAGGTGATATGGATCATCTACGGGAAACACCGGCCGAATGCCTCGCGCTCGTCATTTCGTTGGACCAGTTTCCACGGAATATCTACCGGGGAACGGGCAAGGCATTTCACACCGACGCAAAGGCCTGTGCGACATCACACTTCGCCCTAAAACGGGATTACGACGCGGCGCTCAGCCTTGAACCGCGAAAATTTTTCTACCTGCCGCTTGTGCACAGTGAGACTCTGGCCGACCAAGATATGGCAGTTGAGAAGTACCGGAACTTCGATGACGAAAAATCCATGCAGTCTGCGATTGGTCACAGGGATGCCATTCGCCAGTTCGGCCGCTTTCCGCACCGGAACAATGTGCTCGGCCGTGAAAGCACGCCGGAAGAAGACGAGTACATGAAAATCCCGCCGACCTGGGGCATGACGAAGGCAGAGGCGGAAGAACGTGAACAGATGATCGCGGAGATGGAAAAAGTAGCGGAGAGTTAGAAGCTACTCCCGAAAACCGGGGTCGATAGCTTCCACTTTCCGCACCATAGCCTGAAAATCGCGGTCGCCTACGGGTTCGTCTCCGGGCGGCGGGCGGTTCTCTGCCCAGCCCTGCGCCATTTTTAGGCATTCCTCTATCGGCGGCTCTTTCAGCGTTGCGCCGGATGACATTGCCGCGACCTGGATTTCGCAGGCGCGTTCCAGGTAGTGGTGCAGCAGGAAGCATTCTGGGATCGAGCGACCCGTGATCAGGGTGCCGTGGTTTTCCAGAAACATGACGTGTTTGTCTCCGAGATCGGCGATCAGACGGGGTCCCTCCTCGTCCTTGTGCACCAGTCCTTCATAGCGGTGGTAGGCCACCTGCCCAGCAAACCGCATCGAAGACTGCGAAATAAACTTCAGTCCGCAATCCATGGCAGAAACCGCTGCACCGGCGGTTGTGTGCAAATGCATTGTGGCGTTTACGTCGGGTCGTGCATCGAGGACAGATCCGTGAATGCGAGGTCCCGCAGGGCTCGACGTGTGCTCGGTTTCGTAAACTAATTTACGGCTTTCGTCATAACAGCAGAGGTTCGACGCCGTAATTTCCGAAAACAGCAGCGCGGTCGGTTTGATCAGGAAATGATTTGGCGCATCCGGCACACGGGCGGAGAAGTGATTGC
>MDTD01060159.1_pt1 | contig 36665 bp, 28 predicted proteins | sample 811221 | NCBI WGS metagenome assembly MDTD01 (sample SAMN05326646, study PRJNA326480) | marine metagenome | isolation source: seawater | place: Pacific Ocean: South West | collected 2011
AAAAAATTGGCATCTTACAAGTTTCGTTGTGAAACAGGCAACAACAAGCGTTAAAACGAACCCCTGTTTGAGCTCAGCCATCAAAAAATAGACTTATTTTTTGGAAATGGCGTTTGCGAGTTGGGGTGAGTTAGTGCGTGTTGCCGTAGTGAAACAGAAACTTGTGAGCGGACTTGATGTTTTGGTTCTTTTGCATCAAGGTAAAAGAACAATAATAATTTTTCTTAAACAAAATTCAGGTTAAATTAAGGAATGCTTATCCTCTATTTACTTTGATTAAAGAACGGAAGGTCTGAACTGCGGAAATGAATATCGCGTTGTGGGAAAGGTCTTTCAATATTATTTTCTTTTAATTTTTCAAAAGCATTATAATACAAATCACTTTTTACATTTTCGATTCTAAACGTTCGTTTACTCCAAAAAATCATATCGAAAACAATTGCCGAATCGCCATATTCGATAAATCGAACAAATGGTTTGAATTGATTATCTTTTAAAATATCAGGATGATCTAACATTACTTCAGTAAGTATCTTTTGTACTTGACGAGGATTACTTTTATAAGAAACGCCTACTTGGATATGAAAACGAGCTTGCTTATTTGGTTGGCGGCTCCAATTAATAACTTTGTCATTGATGAAATTTCTGTTGGGAATAATAATGGTAATATCATCACGGGTAACCACTTTTGATGTTCGCAAAGAAATTTCTTCTACTTCACACACCATATTGTCAATTTCAATTACATCACCTATTTGGATGGTTCCTTCGAACAATAAAAATATACCCGAAACAATATCATTGAAAATATTTTGAATACCCAAACCAAAACCTACCAACAACGCAGACAAACCGGCAAGCAATAGGGTAATTTGCACTCCAATTATTTGCAAACAAAGTACAATACTGAACGACCAAACAAAATACCTGACCAAAAAGAAAATAGACATTCTCCTGCCTTCTTCTAACACATTAAATTTCTTCGATGTTACAATTATTCTTTTAATCAGTATTAATATCAATTTAGTGACTATTAATACAATTATTATAGAAAGAATGTTTAACAAAGTAAGTTCGTAATTACTTACTTCTATTAACTTATAATCTAAAATTCCGGATATTTTCGTGTTCATTTTATTACTTTTAAGACTTTAATTCGTCTTCTATGAGCAATATTATAAAAAAATCGGACATAAAAACCCAAAACCGGCAAGAATATAAACCCGAAAAAGATTTTGGTTTTACGTTTGTGGCCATAAGCATCATTATTTTTATTGCCGGCTTAATGCTTTCGCTTTACTTCTCAATTTTTACTTACATTACTTTGGGACAAGTAATTCAACTTTATGTCGCCTTTATAATTATCGGATTGTTGATTCCCAAGAAAATCATTCATAAAATTAAAATCATTCATTATGAACGAATAATTATTGCGTTTACCGGTTTCCCGATGCTTTTGCTCACTTTGTTTTTCGTGTTGAATTATTACATTATTATTGATGAATACAAGCGAGAATATCAGATTAGCCATTTTCATTATTCCGTAAGCCGGTCGGGGGCATATTTCAAAATAAAAAATCCCGATGAGTATTTATGGTTTGATGCACCTTTTAAAATTGACGAAGTACACTCTGCCAACCCTACCAAAGCCGTTCTTACTATTGGAAAAGGAATATTTGGCTTTGAAGTAGAGAAAAAATTAGTGTTAGAATAATTTTAATGCGGATAATACGGCGAAATCATCATATATACCAACACGCCGGTAAGAGCTACATACAACCACAGAGGCAAAGTAATTTTGGCTATTTTTTTGTGCTTATCGAATTTTTCACTCAAAGCACGGCTCAAGGTAATTAACACTAAAGGCACTATCACCGCCGATAAAATAATATGAGAACTTAATACAAAGAAATACACATATTTCATTACTCCTTCGCCACCGTAATGCGTATTGGGTGCCAACGAATGGTAAGTTACATAAGACAATAAAAACAAAACAGAAAGCACCAACGCTGACCACATAAAGAACTTATGGCGTTGAATATTTTTGTTTTTTATAGCCAACAAGCCGGCTATCAGTACAAAAAATGTAGTGCCGTTTATCAGAGCGTTTAATTTTGGCAACTGCCAAATAAAAGCAGGCAATTCTGTTTGCTTCGGTACTAAATATAATACGGCAACAACGAGCGGTATGGCTATTGACAAAACAATTATCAGTGGAGTGTATTTTTTCATTTTACTTTTGTATTTGATAGTTCATAATAACTTTTCCGTCGCCAACGATTAAATTGGGTTTTCCGTCTTTTTCCAAATCATCCATAACAAAAGGCGCATTGCCTTTGACAGGAAAATCGGGCAATAGATTTCCTTCATTATCATAAATAAACACTTCGTTGCCGGCAATAATACCTGTATATTTTTTCTGCCCCAATTTTGTATAATGTAAATAAGATATATTTCCGGGTAAAGCAGTTTCCCAAATGATAGCATTATCCAGTGTTGTGGCTTGTACATTATTTTTGAAGCTGTATAGCACATCAATGTTTTTGTTATTGTCAATATATCCGAAATCGGCATTGGAAACTCCATTGTTTACTTTCGTAAGAGCAATTTTATTATTGTAAAACAAGCGTGTTACCGTTCCGTTTGTATCTATACCAATGATAGAGGTTTTAGACAAAGAGTTTTTTACTTCAATATAATCGGAAATAAATGATGATGCCGGAATTTTTTCTGTTATGTTTACTCGTTGCTTACCATTTCTGGCGGTTATCAATACTGAACCGTCTTGGGTAACAAACGTTAAATAATCTTTTCCGTCAATAGCAAAATGAGGGTAAATTTTCACCACAGGACTTACTTGTTTTTCAAATTTCCAACCTTTTACTTTTTCGCCATCGGCATTGTAATTATAGACAAAATTGTCAAAGCAAGGAACCAGTATTCTGTAATTTCTGTTTTTGTCATAATCCACTACTTGTAACGCTCCTGAAGCTTTTTCGGGCAATTTTACCGGATAGGGTTCTACAAAATTTCCGTTGCGGTCTATCAAATACATTTTTTCATCCGTATTAAACAACAATTGTAACTTGTTGTTTTTAAAGCGGTCTATTTGGTAAATTTTTCCTTTAATAGGGAGAGGTATTTGTTTTTTCCATAAAATTTTTCCGGTAGAAGAAATTAAATACAACACATTATTATTGTCCTGAACAACAATTTCTTTCAGTCCTGTTTTATGATTAACAACCGATTGAGGAACAAACCTGTAAGTAGTATCCAAAGCCAACTCCCACAACGATGCGGTGGACAACTTGAACGAAGGATTATATTTTGCATAAAAATACTGATAATATAAATCATTTTTATGATACGAAGTTTGCCAAATTGCCGCTTGATATTTATTGATGGTTTCTTTATTCTGCTTAACAAACTTTATTGCCTCATCGTTCAAAGCCCAATAAATTAAATTCTCTGATTTTGGAAAATTGAAATATATTGTTGAATTACTTTCTGAGGCGATATTATCTGTAAGCGAGCGGTAAGCTTCGTCTTTTGTTAAAGTATGATTAAAACTATTTTGACGGATAAATTCTTCTGCCGCACGACTATTTGAAGCAAATACCAAGTAATCATTCAATGCAAAAACTACCGGCGAAGTAAATTTTGGAAAAACCGGATTGAGCAGTAAACCAAAGTCCATTGAAACAGGCATTGAATATACCTCAACATCACTGATTTTTTCCGGCTCGGGACTGTTTTGTGTCAGCAACAGCATAACTTTCTCAACATCGGTACATTTTGTAACAACAAAACTGTTTTTAAACACTTCGTCAAGTGGCGGTTGTGCAACTGCAAAAGCGGCTTCATCTACCAAGCGGAACAAAAATTCTTTTTCAAAAGACGATTGATATTGTTTGTTTAATTCTTCAATGTGTTTATCACGTTTAAACCCTTTTTTTGCCCCTTTCAAAAACTGAATATATTGTTTTTGATATGTTTTACTGTCAGAAAATCCAATATGGTAATAAAACGCCGTAGTTTTTGGCAAAACAGCAGGAATTTGCACTTTTTGCTTGGCTTGTTGAGCAAACACCGACAAATAATGATTGGCCGAATCTACGGCAACCGAAAAACCGGTCAATTCCAGTGCATTGGTTTTTAACTCTCCGTCAAATACTGTCCAATCGGAATAATCAGAAAAACGAGTAAAATAATGTTTAAAATACTTTTTTACATTTTGAACCGAATGTTCAGGATTTATCAAAAAATAAAAATCGGAATGCGAACCCAATGTTTTATATGCTTTTGCAAAACGTTTATTGTCAAACAATGTTTGATTGGCGTGTATATGCCGCACAACATCTTCTATCAAAATTGACGAATAACTGAACGAAACAAAACGATTATTTGCCACACAATAAAGTTTTTTGTTTTTCAACGGAATGGTATAAATTGGTGTATTGTCGTAAATGCGTGACGTTACGGTTACTCCGAAAAGTTTTTCCAACCGGTTTTTCACTTTTGACTCCTCAATTTCTGTTTTGGTTTGAGCGGTAAAAATATAATCAAATTTATTTGCTCCTGAAGAATGAACAGACACAACCAATTCGGGCTGTAAAAGCGATTCTACCTCATCATTGTTTGTCAACACACTGTCAATTTTGGCAATGTTTTGATTTAGATTTTTTAGTTGATTAACCGACAATAGTTCTTCCCAAAATAAATTTGAAGTAAGTGTTTTTTTATGAAAAGCATGAAAATTTTGCACAATAAACAAAGCGGAAGCATTTAACGGAACGGCATCTATTGTTTTAACAGGAGGCAAGTGTTCTTTTTTTAGTTGCTTATAACCCAAAAACACTCCTGCAACAACAAGCAAAACAACTAAAATGACAATGATTTTTTTCAACATAACAACACAATGGTTTTAGTTTATAAAATTACCGTCAAAAAGCCATTGGCATCATGTTAAGTTTCTATTTTTTAAACAGCATAATGTTTACATTTTAGCTAAGGATATGCAACTTTTTAAAAGAAAAACACATCATCTTTACATAACAATCATTATTTTGGGTAAATATTGAAGCATAAGTCGAAACATAAACTAACCAACGCCAACCAAATTGCAAAAGTCGTAACCATTAACGACTTAAAAGATAAGGAGTTTAGCGGAAAAGAAATTTCGCACAAAGAACGTTTAGCTATTATCAATTACGACCGCTACCGTTTGAATATGTTGAAAAAAGTTCAACACAACGAACATAAATTTCATCAGATTTATTTTAAACTGCAAGCCGAAGCCAACTTATTACCATTTACCGAATTTTTGAAAGAAAAGTACTTTTAACCGACTAACCGTTTATTTCTCAAAACTTACCGTTTATCAATTCTTTTGGTATATCAAAAGATATTTTTTATTTTTATGGCAAACAAAAAAAAATAAATTATGAAAAAATCATTACTTACTTTATTAGCAGCAATTCCTGTTGCAATAATAGCGCAACCTACATTAGATGCGTCAATCAACCCTGTTATTGGCGATTCATATACCGTTTACCAAGTAGATTCCAATGCCTTGGAAGGCGCACAAGGCGCCAATGTTATTTGGGATTTCACCAATTGGGTTGGCTATGGTTTCAGTCACAACATTGATTTTATGGACCCCGCCAACACACCTTATGCCTCAGGTTATCCGAACAGTACCGTGGCTTTAAAGGACTCTTCAAGCTATCAGTTTTTAATTCCTTCAAGCACAGACATTCAAAGCGAAGGAATGACCATTGACATGACTTCTGTACAACCATTGATTGGCGTTGTAAATATTTCATTGACCGATTATATGCAATTAATGAGTTACCCTTTTACATACAACTCTACCTTTAACGATGCTTATTCGGGCAACATAAACTCCGGAGCAGGAACAGGAACATATAGCGGAAACATAGTTGTTACCGGTGATGGTTATGGTACTTTGATGTTGCCAAACGGAAATACTTTTACCAATGTTTTGCGGGTTTACACTTATGACCAGGGTACAACCAACATTCCTTTATTGGGAACTATCACTTATCAAAGACATATATATGACTTTTATGACACAACTGTCAGCAAACACCCTATTGTTTCAGTGGTTCATACCGATTTAAACGGCACATTGATGAGTTGGGTTTACAGCAGTTATCCTATTCCCGTGGGGGTTAAAGAAATTGACGAGTTAAAAAACATTAACTTGTATCCTGTACCGGCATCCAATCAAACAACACTTTCTTTTGATTTAAAAACAAACAGTATTGTAAACATTCGCCTTATTGATAATCTTGGGCGAGAAATTGAGCAAATTGAAAACACCAAACTTTCTGCCGGAACGCATCAATACAAAGTAGATGTATCGTCTTTATCTTCGGGTATTTACTTTATCCAAATGGTTGTAGAAGGAAAAGTATTGAACAAAAAACTTATAATAGAATAATTGAAATTAAAAGTTCTCGTAAAAAATCCATTGCTTTAGAGCAATGGATTTTTTATTGATTAAAGCGAAGTATTTTGCAAATTCAATTGTTTAAGATGATGAAATGCTTTTGTATTTGAATGTATTTGCAAAATCTTCAAATGTTCTATTTTATGACAGTCTGACCCAACAAAATCTATCCAGCCGTTAAATACCATTTGCTCGGCAACTTTTTTTACCTCCGGTGAATAATGTCCTGTAAGCGACAACAAATTAAGTTGAAGTAAAGCTCCTTTGTTTTTTAAGTCTTCGATTTTCTCTTCAAATTCTTTAAACCAATACATATAACGCTCGGGATGAGCCAAAACAGGTTTATAACCGGCCATTTGCAATTCAAATATTACTTCAGAAAGTGAATGCGGTTCGGCAACAAACGGTAACTCAAATAAAACATAATTATCGCCAAAAGTTAAAAGGTCTTTGGCTTTAATTTTTGACATAAAATATTCATCCAAGTAATATTCTGCGGCAGCATTAATTTCAAAATTTAAACCTTGTTTACCTATTTCTTCGCGCACTTTATCCAATCCCGACAAAATTATTTCCGGCGTATTTTTATAATAATCGCTCATTATATGTGGTGTTGTAACTAATTTTTCATATCCCATTTCCTTAAACTCTTTAATCATTTCAATGGAGTCTTGAAGTGATTTAGAGCCATCATCAATACCGGGAATCAAATGCGAATGAATATCGCATCGAATAACTGAAAAATCAAAAGGCGGAAATTTTTCTTTTTTCTTAAAAATTGAAAATATCCCCATAATTAAGCAAATGTTTTTTTAAACCAATCAAAGGTTAATCGAAGACCTTCATCCACATCAAAATCGGGGCGATAATCAAATGCTTTTTGTGCTTTGGAAATATCTGCCAACGAATCGCGTACATCGCCGGGACGTGGCTCGCGGTATTTTGGCTGCAAATCGGAATCCGCAACTTTGGCAATTTTATGATATAATTCATTGATGGAAATGCGCTGTCCGTAAGCAATATTGAATACTTCTCCTTTAATATTATTATCGGTGAACAGTGCTTTTATATTTGCTTGAACCGCATTATGCACAAAGGTAAAATCGCGTGTTTGCTCACCGTCGCCATTGATAAAGGGTGCTTCATTTTTCAACACTGCATCCATAAAAATAGGAATGGCAGCAGCGTATGGTCCGCCCGGTTGTTGACGGGGTCCAAAAATATTGAAATAGCGCAAACCGGCAACATCTGTTCCGTAAACATCGGCAAAAACTTTGGCATATAATTCATCTACCCTTTTTGAAACTGCATAAGGAGATAATGGTGTACCAATATTTTCTTCTTTCTTGGGCAGTTCTTTACTGTCTCCAAAAACCGATGACGAACTTGCGTAAACTATCCGTTTTACACCATTTATTTTTGCCGCTTCGAGCATATTTAAAAATCCGGTGGCATTAGCTGCATGCGTAGCCAATGGCGTTTTAATAGAGCGTGGCACACTGCCCAATGCCGCTTGATGAGAGATATAATCAACGCCTTGGGTTACTTTCAAGCATGTTTCATAATCGGTAATATCGCCTTTTACAAATTCATAATTTGGGTGCGACCTGAACAACTCAATGTTCGATTCAAATCCATTGGCCATATTATCCAACACTATTACTTTTCCGGCATTGTGCGTAAGCAAATACTCCACAATGTGTGAGCCAATAAATCCGGCTCCTCCGGTAACTAAAAATGTATATTGAGATAAATCTTTTGTATGAAACGGCTCTTTGTACATTAGCGTTGGTGATATTGTTTTTCGTAATAATTTTGGTATTCACCCGAGGTAACATTAATTAGCCATTCTTCATTCTCGAGATACCAATCAACGGTTTTTTCCAACCCTTCTTCAAATTGCAAGGATGGCTCCCAGCCCAATTCATTTTTTAATTTTGTGGCATCAATAGCATAACGTTTATCGTGTCCGGCACGGTCTTTTACATAAGTAATCAATTTTTCCGATGTTCCGGGTTCTCGATTTAGCTTTTTATCCGTTATATTGCATAACAACTTGATTAAATCAATGTTCTTCCATTCGTTGTGCCCGCCAATATTATATGTTTCACCTGTTTTCCCTTGGTGGAAAATAACATCTATTGCGCGTGCGTGATCATTTACCCATAACCAATCCCTTACATTATCGCCTTTTCCGTAAACAGGCAGCGGTTTGTTGTTTTTAATATTATTTATAAATAATGGTATCAGTTTTTCGGGAAATTGATGCGAACCGTAGTTGTTTGAACAATTTGATAAAACAACAGGCATATTATACGTATGATAATATGCTCTTACCAAATGATCGGAACTGGCTTTTGATGCAGAATATGGGCTACGAGGGTCGTAAGGGGTTTCTTCGGTAAAAAGTCCTGTTTCGCCCAATGATCCATAAACCTCATCGGTGCTGACATGATAAAAACGCTTATCAGCCAATTCATCTCCCCAAACAGCTTTGGCGGCGTTTAACAAGTTTACTGTTCCTACGATATTAGTCATGATAAAATCCATTGGCGACTCAATGCTTCTGTCCACATGCGACTCGGCAGCCAAATGAATTACAGCGTCAGGATTTTCATCTTTAAATAATTGATGAATAAAATCTTGATCTACTATATCGCCTTTTATAAAACGATAATTGGGTTTATCCTCGATATCGGTAAGATTAGCCAAGTTTCCGGCGTAAGTCAGTTTATCCAAATTAATAATTTCGTAATCAGGATATTTATTCACAAACAATCTGACTACATGCGATCCGATGAATCCTGCACCTCCGGTTATGATGATTTTTTTTGCCATAATATATTTTTGGGGCATTATAAACTATATTTTATAAACTCCAGTACGTTAAATCCTTGATTTTATCTTTGTAAATTCCTTTAATATCGGTAATAACTGCTCCCGACGTGGTAATGGATTTAAAATAATCTTCGTCTAAATCCAAAAATTCTTTATGATTCACTGCTACGTACACAGCATCGTAATCATTTGCCGGTTTTTCTACCAAGCCAAAACCATATTCTTTCATTAACTCTTCGCTATCGGCATGCGGGTCAATTACATCTACCTCTACGCCAAAAGATTTAAACTCATTAATGACATCCACCACTTTTGAATTTCGGATATCGGCAACATTTTCTTTAAATGTTGCCCCCATTACCAATACTTTTGAATTTGTAATTTGCTTACCCGAAGCAATAATTTTTTTCACGGTTTGCTTCGCTGTATATGCACCCATCGAGTCGTTTACAAATCGTCCGGAATTGATGATTTGCGGATGATAACCGTACTCTTTAGCTTTGTAAACCAAATAATAAGGATCAACACCAATACAATGCCCTCCTACCAATCCGGGACGGAAGTTCAAGAAATTCCATTTTGTTCCGGCAGCTTCCAACACTTCATAAGTATTGATACCCATTTTATTAAAAATGATAGAAAGTTCATTGATTAATGCAATATTTACATCGCGCTGTGTGTTTTCAATAATTTTTGCCGCTTCTGCTACTTTAATGGACGGTGCACGATGTACTCCGGCTTTTACAACTGTTTCGTAAACTTTGGCTATTTCTTCCAAAGATTCTTCATCGCTTCCAGATACTATTTTGACAACATTGGTAAGTGTGTGTTGTGTATCGCCGGGATTGATACGTTCGGGCGAATAACCTACTTTAAAATCTTCATTAAATTTTAAACCTGAAACATTCTCTAAAACAGGTACACAATCTTCTTCGGTACACCCGGGATAAACTGTTGATTCAAACACTACGTAATCGCCTTTTTTCAAAGCTTCTCCAACGGTTTTAGAAGCGCCTAACAGAGGTTTTAAATCAGGTAAATTATGTTGGTCGATAGGTGTTGGAACGGCAACAACAAAAAAGTTGGCTTCTTTTAAATCCTCAGGATTGGCAGTAAATTCAATATCACAACCTTCAAAAGCTTCGGGTGGAAGTTCCTCTGACGGGTCGATATTGTTTTTCATCATCTCTACTCGCTTAGGATTGATATCAAACCCTATTACTTTAAAATTTTTGGCAAATTCCAAAGCGATGGGCAATCCTACATATCCCAAACCTATTACAGCTATTTTTTTCTCTTTGTTTTTTAAATCTTGGTAAATACTCATGTCAAATTTGTTTTACTGTTTAACTAATTCGCTTAATTCTTTTTCTAAATCTCTCACTTTTTCTTTATGAAAATATTGGTCGCGTACTTCGTAAATGCGCTCAATTATTTCAACAACTTTCAATCCTTCCAAAGCATTGGTCGTTGCTGTTGTTCTGCCTTTTAAGGTGTCAATAACGTTTTCAATGACAAAGTGATGGTTTGCCGCCGAACCTTTATAAGGTCCGTAATCGTTAGGCGGATTAGACTCGGGCAATTCGGGCATTTCATAGCCTTCGATATTGCATACTTCTACTTCATTCATGTATTGTCCGCCAATCTTAACACTTCCTTTTGAACCAATTACGGTAAGACTGCTTTCTAAATTTTGATTGGCAACAGCTGTTGAATAATTGATAGAACCCATTCCGCCATTTACAAAATCGAAACTTACAAAACCGGAATCCTCAAAATCGGTAGAAGTTTGATGTTTAAAGTCGGCAAATCTTCCTCTAATATTGGTAATATCTCCAAACAGCCAATACATAATATCAATAAAGTGGGAAAATTGTGTAAATAATGTTCCGCCATCCAATTCTTGTGTACCTTTCCAACCGCCTTTTTTATAATAGCGGTCATCTCTGTTCCAGTAGCAGTTTACCTGAACCATTAAAATATCGCCCAACAATCCGTTTTCTACAACGTCTTTTATCCAAACCGAAGGCGGGGAATAACGATTTTGCATTACGCAAAACACATGTTTAGACATTTGCAACGCTTTGAAAATAACATTTTCGCAGTTTGCTTTGCTTAATCCCATTGGTTTTTCAACTACCACGTGGTATTTATGATTAAGCGCTTCAATCGCTTGTGGCGAGTGCAACCCGTTTGGGGTGCAAATATTTACAACATCAATTTCCAAGTCAGAGTTAAGTAATTCGTCCACCGAATTGAAAAAGGGAACTTTATATTTTTCAATACCTAATTCTTCTTTTGGTTTAATGTCGCACAACGCTACCAATTCTGCTTCGTCGTTATTGACAATCATTTCGGCATGTCTTTTACCGATATGACCACAACCAATTACCGCAAATTTTACTTTTTTATCTTCGGGTATCATTTACTGATTTTTTTAACTGTATTATTTTCTAAAATATATTTATCTCCACTTTCGGGACAAACAGCCATATTGTTTTCATCAAATTCCAACCGATGCCCATACTCACTCATCCAACCTATTTGGCGTGCAGGATTACCTACTACCAAGGCATAAGCAGGAACTGTTTTTGTAACTACCGCACCGGCTCCGATAAATGCATATTCGCCAATATCGTGCCCACAAACAATTGTTGCGTTTGCACCAATGGATGCGCCTTTTTTTACAATTGTTTTGGCATATTGATTGCGGCGGTTTACAGCACTTCTGGGATTGATAACATTAGTAAATACCATAGAGGGACCCAAGAAAACATCATCTTCACAAATTACCCCTGTGTAAATAGAGACATTATTTTGAACTTTTACATTGTTTCCCAAGATAACTTCTGGTGAAACCACAACATTTTGACCAATATTGCAGTTTTTGCCAATTTTACAATTTGGCATTATATGAGAGAAATGCCAAATTTTAGTCCCCTCTCCTATATCACAACCTTCGTCTATTACTGCTGTTTCGTGAGCAAAGTATGCATTCATTTAAAGGAATTTTCTAATAAAAGCCAAATTTATGGATTTTTATCTTTTTATATACTCTTCAAACGAATTATGTTCTCTTTGATACAAAACTTCTTTAGGGAGAGATTTAAAATAATCATAGGTGATTTTAAGCCCTTCTTGACGAGATACTTTGGGCTCCCAACCCAAAATTTCTTTTGCCAAAGTGATATCCGGTTGTCTTTGCATTGGGTCGTTTATTGGAAGTGGCTTATAGACTACTTTTTGATCGGTTCCGGTCAACTTAATGATTTCTTCGGCAAAATCGCGAATGGATATTTCATCGGGATTACCAATATTTACAGGTCTTGAATAATCGCTCATCAACAAACGATAAATACCTTCAACTTGGTCATCTACATAACAAAAAGATCGGGTTTGTCTGCCGTCTCCAAAAACAGTTAAGTCTTCGCCGCGCAAAGCTTGTCCGATAAATGCAGGAATTACACGACCATCATTGAGGCGCATTCTGGGTCCATAAGTATTAAAAATGCGCACAATTCTTGTTTCTACACCATGAAAACGATGATATGCCATCGTTATGGCTTCTTGAAAGCGTTTGGCTTCATCATACACTCCTCGTGGACCAATTGGATTTACATTTCCCCAATATTCTTCTGTTTGTGGATGTACCAAAGGATCGCCATACACTTCAGATGTAGAAGCGACCAAAATTCTGGCACCTTTGGCTTTTGCCAAGCCAAGTAAATTATGCGTTCCCAGTGAACCTACTTTTAAGGTTTGGATGGGTATTTTTAAATAATCGATAGGACTTGCCGGCGAAGCAAAATGCAAGATATAATCTAATTTTCCGGGTACATGAACAAAATTCGATACATCGTGATTGTAAAAAGTAAATTCTTTTAACGGGAAAAGATGCTCTATGTTTTTCAAGTTTCCTGTAATCAGGTTATCCATTCCAATTACTCTAAACCCTTCTTTGATAAACCTGTCACATAAATGTGAGCCCAAAAAACCGGCAGCACCTGTTATTAAAACTGTTTTCATTTGATATTTTGTTTTTTATTGTGGAGTTACAACCATTCTACCAATACTGTTGTAATAAAATCCTAATTTTTGCATTTGTTTTAAATCATAAACATTTCGACCGTCAAAAATTACCGGTTGCTTCATCAATTCTTTCATTTTATTAAAATCAGGTGTTCTAAATTCTCCCCATTCTGTTGCGATAATAAGCACATCGGCATCTTCCAATGCATCGTATTGATTTAATGCATAATTTATTTTATCACCCACAACTTGTTTGACATTACTCATTGCTTCAGGATCATATGCTGTAATTTGAGCTCCTTCTGCCAATAAATCATTAATAATATATAAAGCCGGAGCTTCGCGAATATCATCGGTATTTGGTTTAAATGCCAACCCCCAAAGCGCTACTTTTTTATCTTTTAAATCGCCATTAAAATAATCCTTAATTTTAGGGACAATAATGGTTTTTTGACGTTCATTTATACTCATTACGGCATTGAGAATTTTAAACTCATATCCGTGTTCTTTACCGGATTTTGCCAATGCCTGAACATCTTTCGGAAAGCAACTTCCTCCATAACCGATTCCGGGAAATAAAAAGCGGTTACCTATACGAGAATCCGAACCCATTCCGATACGAACCATATCTACATCGGCACCAACTTTTTCGCAAAAATTGGTAATTTCGTTCATAAAGGTAATTTTAGTTGCCAAGAATGAATTTGCCGCATATTTGGTTAATTCTGCCGATTTTTCATCCATAAAAATAATCGGGTTACCTTGACGAACGTAAGGCTTATACAATTCTTCCATTATTTCTTTTGCTCTTTCTGAACTTGTACCAATCACCACTCGATCGGGTTTTAAGAAATCATCAACAGCAAAACCTTCACGTAAAAATTCGGGATTTGAGACTACATCAAAATCAACTTGTGCATTTTTTGCAATAGCGGCGGTTACTTTTTCGGCAGTTCCAACCGGAACGGTACTTTTATCTACAATTACTTTGTAATCTTTAATCATTTTGCCTAATTCATCGGCAACGCCAAGCACATAAGACAAGTCTGCCGAGCCATCTTCTCCGGGAGGTGTAGGCAGCGCAAGAAATATAATTTGTGCTTGTTCAACAGCTTCTTCAAGATTGGTTGTAAAATGCAACCTTTTTTCTTTTATATTTCGCTCAAACAACACATCTAAATGAGGTTCATAAATGGGCACAACGCCATTTTTCATTTTATTGACTTTTTCTTCATCAATATCTACACAAATTACATTGTTTCCTGTTTCGGCTAAGCAAGTTCCGGTAACTAAACCTACGTAACCTGTTCCTACTACTGCAATATTCATATTTTATCTTTTATTGGGTTAATTCATTCATTTTTGCTGTAATGTATGCCAATTGCTCATCATCAAGTTCTGTATGCATAGGTAAAGAAATGACGTGTTTAGCCAAATGCTCTGACACGGGAAAATCTCCTTCGCTGTATCGTTCGCTCTTATATGCCTTTTGCATATGCAACGGAACGGGATAATAAATCATAGCCGGAATATCATTTTCGGCTAATTTTTCTCTCAATTCATCTCGGTTTATGCTTTCATCCAACACCAATGTGTATTGATGAAAAACGTGGTCGGTATATGTTCCGATAGCCGGTGTTTTAATTTTTGGATTGGATGCAAATGCTTGATTATAATAATTGGCAGCATAGTTTCTGGCTGCCGAATATTCATCCAACTTACGCAATTTAATACGCAATACTGCTGCTTGAATGCTGTCTAATCGAGAGTTTACACCTATTTCATCATGATAGTAACGAACTTTCATTCCGTGATTTACAATCATTCTCATTTTATCGGCCAGCTCATCATCATTGGTAAATAATGCACCACCATCTCCATACGCACCTAAATTTTTGGAAGGAAAAAATGATGTTGTACCGATATTCCCTATCGTTCCTGATTTCTTAACTGTTCCATCACTAAAGGTATAGTTTGCGCCTATTGCTTGTGCATTATCTTCTACAACATATAAATTATGTTCGTTGGCAATTTGCATAATTGCTTCCATATTGGCACATTGGCCAAACAAATGCACAGGAATAATCGCTTTTGTTTTATCAGTTATATTATTTTTAACACCTTCAATATCTATTGTAAAAGTATCCGGATCGGCATCTACCAAAACAGGGGTTAAACCTAATAATGCAATTACTTCGGCTGTTGCCACAAAAGTAAAAGTTGTAGTAATTACTTCATCACCGGGTTTTAAACCCAATGCCATTAATGCTATTTGCAAAGCATCTGTTCCGTTTCCACATGGTATCACATGTTTTACTTGCAGATATTCTTCCAATTCTTTTTGGAAAGCTTTTACTTCCGGTCCGTTAATAAATGCGGCAGATTCCAATACATTCATTATAGAAGCGTCCACCTCTTTTTTTATATTATGGTATTGTGATACCAAATCAACCATTTGAATTTTTTTCATAGCTAATTTTATGTTTACGAATTTAGAGTTAAATTAATCGGCTAATTTAAGTAAAAACACTTATTTAATTCTCAGTAATATTAACAATATCCCATTTTTACACGGTTTTTAATTCTTAGAATTAAGCTTTGACAATAAAAACAAAATAAATGGGTTAATTTGTAAAAAATCTACGAAAGTGAATTTTGCCAAAAAAATATTCTTTTTATTCATTCTTTTCTTCTCATTTTCGGTAAAAGCACAAAAAGACACGTTGCTTTCCATTCCGTTTTACAAAGTATCGTATGCTTTTTCTATGCCGGGGTTGGAACTGGCAAACCGGTTTGGAAATTTCTCGAACGGCGAGATGGGGTTTTCCCTAAAACACCGAAACAACTGGATTGCAGGGGTTAAAGGTAATTTTATGTGGAGTAACCAAGTGAAAGAAGACAGCATACTGCAAGGGCTATATTCCGGTGCCGGCATTATTGGTATTGAAGGCAACTTAACTGACCCATTGCTTGAAATGCGTGGTTGGGCAGTTTATTTAGAAGGCGGTTACCAATTGCCTTGGTTTAAAGCCAACAAAAACTCAGGATTTACAGCTACGGCATCCGTTGGATTAATCAGTCATAAAATAAGAATAACTTACCGAAACGCAGCTATTCCTCTGTTGGACGACAAAGACTTTTTAAAAGGATACGACCGAAAAAGCATGGGATTTGCAGCAAAAGGATTTTTTGGTTATTACTATTTTAGTAAAAAACGACTTATTAATTTTTTCGGAGGAGTTGAATACACGTATGCTTCGGTAAAAAACATTCGTAAATACAATTACGACACTAAAAGTTATGACTCCGGCAGCCATCAAAATTCTATTTTGGGATTTCGTATAGGATGGATTCTATTACTTAACAAACGTCCTGCCGAAGAATTTTATTACTATTAACAAAATGCGTTTTCTTTACACCATAGGGAACAAATTGTATTACTTTGTCATTCTATTGGCTTCATTTTTTAATGAAAAAGCAAAAAAGGGGATTAAGGGACGAAAACAATCCAACAATATTTTACAAGACAAGCCGGTAGAAAAAAAATATTTTTGGTTTCATTGTGCCAGTTTGGGAGAATTTGAACAAGCTCGCCCGCTTATAGAGAAATTAAAATCCGACTATAATAAAAACATTCTCATTACATTCTTTTCACCTTCTGGGTACGAAATGCGAAAAAACTATCCTTTTGCCGAACATGTTTTATACTTACCGTTAGACACCACTAAAAACGCCAAACAATTTATAAAACGATTCAATATAGAAAAAGCTTTTTTTGTGAAGTATGAATTTTGGTTCAACTTTTTAAATGAATTGAAAAAAAACAACATTCCTGTTTATTTAATATCCGGGGTTTTCCGAAAAGACCAACTGTTCTTTAAACCTTATGGTAAATGGTTTAAAAATCAACTAAAAGCATTTACTACATTTTTTGTACAGAATGATGCATCAAAGAAACTATTGAATGAACATGGCTTTTCAAATGTAGTTGTTTCAGGAGATACACGATTTGATACGGTTTGGGAAAATAAATTAAAAGCAAAACCCAACCCACGTATCGAAAAATTTAAAGGAAAAACAAAAGTTTTGATTGCCGGAAGTTGCTGGGAACCCGAAGAGGAAATTTTGATTGAAAGCATCAATAAAAAAATTATTCCAAATGATTGGAAAATAATTTTTGTTCCGCATGATGTCTCAAAAAAACACATTGACCGAATAAAAACTCGACTGAATGAACCTTTCAGTCTATACTCTGAAAGCACATCATCCGATAATAAAGTTTTAATTATTGATACGATTGGAGAGCTTGCCAATGCTTATCAATATGGAGATATTGCATTTATTGGCGGCGGGTTCAAAAATGCATTGCACAACATTCTTGAACCGGCAGCTTTTGGCTTGCCTGTTTTGTTTGGCCCTAATCATAAAAAATATCCCGAAGCGGATTTAATTATGAAAGAAGGCTGTGCTTACGAAGTTGCATCCGTAAAAGAATTTCAAAATACACTAAGCCAAATAGATAAAAATTTACATGCAGAAAAAGTAAAAAACGCTCAATTTATTGAGCGTTTTAGAGGTGCTGTCAATAAAGTGATTGAAAACATTAACGTTTAAACACTTTTAATGATTCATTCATTTTTTCACCGTTTAAGCGAATAAAATATATTCCTGTTGAGATATTTTCATCTAATTGAAAATTATTCATCCCTTCTATAATATTAACCGATTTGGAAGCAATTAATCTGCCCCGGGTATCCACAATTTCGATGGTTACTTTATCGGAGAAATTAGCTAAAACTTGTACTGCAAACCCTGAAAAGTTATCATACGCTTTTATTTCAAAATTATCTGTTTTACAACTTGCCACCACAACATCGGAATAATCAAATTTTCCGTCAAAATCTACTTGTTTTAAACGGTAATAAGCCGTTCCGGATTCTTCATCAATAAACTCATAATAATTTATGGTATTGCTGTTACCATTTCCAGCAACAGTTCCGATAGAGAAAAAATCGGATGCATCGAATGATTTTTGAACATCAAAATAATCATTATTTATTTCAGAAGCTGTAGTCCAAGATAATTTTACCGTACCATTATTTTGGCAATCAGCATTAAATTGTACCAATTCTACCGGTAACGGGTCATTTATGTCAGATAATGTCCAAGCGGCAAACATATCGCTTGATGCAAAAACCGGTGTTACCAAAACATTGCTCGCTGTATTTAAACTGGAAACTACTGCCCACATATCACCCCATAATCCGGCACCATCATTAAATCTTTGCGCGCCTAAATTCGCTTCTGCCAAAACATTTCCTGCTGCCGACCATTCGTTATCTATATAAGTAAACGTTAAAAAACCGGAAGGTTTTGTAGAATATCCTTGCGCATTAACCAACCAAAAGCGGTCAATTGCATATTCTGAATGATTTACTGCATTAGGCGCAATCATTTGCCCCATATGTGTAACCATTGATGGACGATAAGTGTTATTATCCCAAGTTGCGCCATCGTAAGTGCTAAAATCAATGTATCCACTTCCGGAGCCGGCAGTTCCAATAGTAAAGGAAAAAGGAATTCTATTTCCGGCATCAGTCGTTTGCGCATTATCGCCGTATGCTGCACCCGAACCAACATTATCAGTAAAAGGAACGGTATATGTACCTGTACTTGTCCCGATATTCCAGCGCACTTTGTTATATTCGCTTTCACTCACAATATTGCCTCCGGCGCCCAATTCGGTTATTGCATTGCTGTTTGGATTGTCAACAACCAAGTAAATTCCGTTTTGCATAACCATGAAGCCGCCATTGTTCATTACCAAGCGAGCTTGAGCAATGACAAGCACCGGCATGCATGCAAATAATATGGATATTAGTTTTTTCATTGGTTGACTATTGTTTTTCGTAAAGTTTGTTTACTAATTCTTTTAATTCATCAATTTGCTTTTGTTGTTCATTGATAATTTGTTGTTGTTCTTTTATAGCCTTAGTTAATATTGGCACGATGGAAACATAATCGACTACTTTGAAAATGTCTTTTTCTACTTTTTCAGAAGACATTCCAGTCGTTTTCACTGTATTTGTGTTTAAAAATATAGTTTTATCTTTTACAATATTTGGTAATACTTGTTCAACTTCTTGCGCAATAAACCCAAATCTTAAATTTTCTTCAAAACCAGCTTTAGGATATTTTTCAACATCATAATTAAATGACACAGGATTTAGTTTAGAAACTATATCTAAAGCAGAGTCAATCGGTTTAATATCTTTTTTTAATCTTTTATCGGAACCAAAATAAGTGCCAGCACAATAAACATCTGCATTAAAATACCCTGCCCAACCAGTGTATCCTCCTGTGAATGCTAAGTTAGCCAACAAAGCAACTCCACTTTCATTATTTGCATCAGCTTCAACTCCAACTCCCCCGCTTCCAGAGTTTGTATTATTTAAACTTAAACCTATTACAGCAGCTGCTTGATAAGCTGAACCACTATAATTAGTAACGCCCATTAATACTCGATTTCCATTAGAGGTTGATGTTTGATTAAATTGAGCTAAAGCTCCTGTGTTTGAACCATAAGTATTCTCCCAATAAGTTAACCAAGAATTTTCACCTGTAGAATTAAATGTAATTGGATTGCTTGGGGCAGTTCCGGCATTAAATCCTATTCTATTAGCACTTGCATCTATAACAAACATATCCGTTTGCCCATCACTTTCTACTCTAAAATCATAATTATTTGATGCATCGTTAAAAACAGCTTCTGTAGTACTCATTCTAAATCTTTCTACCCCTGCAGTTGAAAAACCTAATGTATTGGTAGTAATCCGATACATTCCAATATCTGTATCGCTATTCCAACTGTAAAATGGAGCTCCGGCAGAACCATTACCATAAGCTAATGCTTGATAACCATTAGCTATTCTAAGGCGTATTGTATTATTTGTTCTAAAATCTAATGCTTGTGCATCGGTTGTACCTAAAAAATTGGTTCCAGCAGTTGTTCCGGCATTTCCCAACAAACTCCAATCTTTTCCTCCGCTTCCGCCAAATGCAACCCATTTACTGCCATCCCAGTAATAATAACCGGGATAAACTGCTGTAGCACCTGAACCGGCAGTTGCCGTATTATATACCAATAACGATGTTGCTACACCTCCACCTATAGGAGCATTGGACGTAGTAGAAGATAATGCAACACGAGGTATTAAAACACCTTTATTAGTGGCACTGACATCTAACATTGCCGAAGCATTTGGCGCAGCACCCGTTGCATTAATACCAATATTTTGAGCAAATGATGCTGTTGAAATTATTACTGAAGCAGCTAAAATGTAAATCTTTTTCATAGTAATTTGGGATTTAATTTACAAATTTAAATGAAATTTGTTTTCATGTCAAGTATTCTATATACGAATAAAAGAAAAAAAAGGTTGCCTAATCCTTTAATATTCAATTTATTATGCAGTGTCAAGTTTATAAGCTCTATTGATAATCTTGGGGTTTTCTATAATAATGATTATTCAACCGGCTTTGAAAATTTAATTTTTCTTTCCTCAAAAAAAAATGAAATAACGGATATCAGCCAGATTGGATTTGATAAGTGGTTGTTTGGTTATATTGCTTATGATTATAAAAATCAGATTGAAAACCTATACTCTAACAATGAGGACAATATAGCATTTGATACGATTCGTTTTTTTGAACCTGAAATTGTAATAGGAATTAACAATAGCAAGTATTCATTTCTGCACGTAACGAACGAAAAACTAAAAAAAAAGGTTGAAGCTATTTTAAAAGATAATATCACTTCATACAAAAAAAGTAAAACACCAAGTTCAATTCTTATTCAACAAAAAACCGGCAAAAATGAATATTTACAAGCAGTAGAAAATTTAAAAAAACACATCAAGCGCGGCGATATTTATGAAGTTAATTATTGCCACGAGTTTTTTGCAGAAGATTGTCAAATCACCCCTTATCAACTCTATATTGATTTGATGACCGAATCACCAACACCATTTTCTGTATTCTTGAAACAGGGCAATAAATTTTTAATTAGTGCGTCGCCCGAAAGATTTTTAAAAAAAAGCGGCTCAAAAATTATTTCTCAACCTATTAAGGGGACTATAAAAAGAGACATTCACCATTCTGAGAATGATGAGAAACTTAAAGAAACCTTAAAAAACGACCCAAAGGAACGAAGTGAAAATATTATGATAGTTGATTTGGTGCGGAATGATTTAAGCCGGATTGCCAAAAAAAATTCAGTAAAAGTTGATGAACTATGTGCCATTTACAGCTTTCCTCAGGTTCATCAAATGATTTCTACTGTTTCGGCTGAATTGGAGGATAATACTACCTTTAAAGACATTATTCACGCTACATTTCCGATGGGTTCGATGACAGGCGCACCCAAAATCAGTGCGATGAAGTTGATAGAAAAATATGAAACAACCAAAAGAGGTTTATATTCGGGAACGGTGGGATACATTAAACCTAACGGCGATTTTGATTTCAATGTAGTAATACGGAGTATGCAATATAATGCAGAAAAACAGTATCTTAGCTTTATGGTTGGCGGAGCTATTACATTTTTATCCGACCCTGAGAAAGAGTATAACGAAACCTTACTGAAAGCTTCTGCAATGCTTAAAATATTGACGAATGAATGAAAAACAATTCACCCGAAACTTCATTAAATATATCGGTCAAGATTTTGGCAATAAAAAATTTTTATTGGCCGTTTCTGGAGGTATAGATTCAATGGTATTGACTCATTTGTTTCATAAAAACCAATTGAATTTTGCCGTTGCTCATTGCAATTTTAAGCTACGAAAAAACGACTCGGACGAAGACGAAAAATTTATTCACGACTTTTGCTCAAAGCACCACATCCCGTTCTATGTCAAATCTTTTGACACCGAAAAGTTTGCCAAAGAAAACCGGCTTTCTGTTCAAATGGCGGCAAGAGAATTACGCTATCAATTTTTCTTTGAGATTTTAGAAACCGAAAATTTCGATTATTTGGCTACAGCCCATCACGCCAATGACCAAGCCGAAACCATTCTGTCTAATCTGATTCGCGGTACCGGAATTGACGGATTGAAAGGAATGCTTTTCTTACAAAACAATATTTTCAGACCACTATTAAGTTTCACAAAGTCCGAATTAACTGCATTTGCCAAAAACAACAATATCGCTTGGCGAGAAGACAGTAGCAATGCATCAATAAAATACAAACGAAACGCCATCAGGCATAAAATCATTCCCGGAATTGAAAAACTTAATCCGGCGTTTATAGAAAATATTCTTTCTTTCTCAGAAAAAATGATGCAAACACAAACCATTTACTTTGAAAAAATAACAGAAGAAAAGAAGCAGTATTTTAAAGAAGAAAATAAAATCATTTACATAGATAAATCGTTTGACGACGAGCTTGAATCTCCAACACAATATCTGTTTGAATGGATAAAACCCTATGGTTTTAATTACACGCAATCCAAAGAAATTTTGGCATCTATCGCTAAAACCGGGAGACTTTTCTATTCCGAAAATTACATTTTGACCATAGACAGGAAACAACTCATTATTTCTGCCAAAGAAAATAGTAATACTAATGAAACACACTTTAAATATTTGAATGATTTACAGAAAGCATTTGAAGTTCAACTTATTGACAAGCCGAACTTAACATCATTTCATGCTGACCCAAAATACGGATATTTCGACTTGGGCAAAATTACTTTTCCGCTAATGTTAAGAACGTGGCAAGCCGGCGATAAGTTTAAGCCCTTTGGAATGAAAGGATTTAAAAAATTAAGCGATTTTTTTGTAGATGAAAAGATTCCCCGAAACGATAAAAATTGCATCCCTGTTCTAACCGATGCAAACGACAATATTATATGGATTTGCGGATTTCGTACCGATGATCGTTTTAAAATTTCGGATAAAACAAAAAAAATATTACTTTTAAAAATGATAAATTAAAATCCGTTTGGCAGAAAACAGCAACATATTATTTGAAGAAAAGCAGTATTTGGGTTACAATAAATTTTCTTTTTTAAGACGAATAATCTTAGCCTTATTTTGCTTTTTTGCCTATTACGCCGTTACCAACGACAATGTCAACAGCAAATTGGTTGAACAAATAGACAACAGCGGAAATATTTTCTTTTTTATGGGAGTTGTTATTCTATTATTGTCCGTAGGTTTAATTTTTGTCTTGCATATCCATACCAAAATAGAAGGCAACAACCTGATACTCGACGGGCTTTGGACATCCAGAAAAGTAAAAATAGACCTAAACAACATTGTTTCTGCCGAAAAAGTAAAATACAGCAAATACTTACTCAACCCTCCCATCTATAACTTGCATCGGCGAGGAGTGATTAAATTTTATACGCGTGGCGATTGGGCTGTTAAATTAAAAGACAAAGACGGACTGACATATATTATAGGCACGCAAAAACCGGATGAATTTTTGGCGGCTGTCAAAAAAATCATTTCAAATAAGTAACAAATATCACACTACTTACGTAAAAGATGAGCAACCTATCTAAATTGTTTGCCCTATGAATACTTCTACTGCTCAGCTCATCGATAAAGAACAAGTTGCCGGTTTAAAATTCCCTAAAGAAGAAGTGCTAACCGATCAAAAAGCAATTAAAGAACGTCAATCAACACTTGAAAGAGGAATGACATTAGGCAACCTTCAGAAACAAAAATCACGCATTTATTTCAAAGATGATAAAAGTGAAAAAGTTGTCGAGACTACCATTTGGGCAGTTACCAGCAATTTTATTCTGCTTAAATACGGCATTTCAATACCTATAAACAGAATCTTGAAAATTAAATTCTGATTAACGGAAACGCGATTTACTTTTTATTTTCTCCGACTCAAACAAATAGCGCAACGAAATTTCAAAAGCACCTTTATAGTTTGACGCTTGATTTAACGATGAGATATTAAAATCATAGCTCATACCAAACAAATACTTATCGTAATTCAACAAAAAAGTTACGGCTGCAGCATCTTTCCATCTGTACATTGCACCTAATCCTGCACTGATGCTTTTTACTCCGGTTGTTTTGGTTGACGCTTTTTGAAAGGCATACATAAAATTACTGCCTATTATAAATTCCTTTAATTTTCCTTGATAATAATACGCCAAGGTTGGCAAAGCTTTAATTTTTTCATTGATGTTAATTTCTGCTTCCGAGTGAAGAACCCAGCGATAATACAACCGGTCTTTGGTAATGTTTACATAATCTATTTCCGGTTTATTTAAATGATGAACCGCTATACCCGAGGTAATGCGCTGAACAACGGCTTTGTACATTTCATTTTTGTAATAAGTATGAACCACACCTATAGCGGCATCTAATTTACCAAAAGCCATTGTGCCATCACCAAAATTTTCATTTGGCGATAACGACGGATTGTATTGATAACCGTCAAACTGATTTCCCCAACTTAATGTAGAAGTATTGGCACTTCGCTGAAAATAACCACCCTGAATTCCTGCTCCAATAATATTTTCAGCATCTATTGGTAAATGATACGCTCCTGAAAAATTCACTTGTGTTAAACTCATTTGCGAATCTCCGGCTTTATCATTATAGACATAAATTCCGCCCGCCCAATAACCTTTTTTATTTTGCGAATTTTTAAAATTCATATCGTAGCCGGCTTTTATACTCACATAAGGCGTAGTAACACTCCGCCATTGCGAACGATACATTAACGTTGCTCTTTGTTTATAAAATGCGCCTGCATTAGCAGGATTCAATACCAAAGGCGACATATAAATTTCTGTAAAATGAATATCTTGAGCCGATATATTTTTTTTCGAAATACTAAAAATCAAAATCAATAATATGCAAAAACTTTTTTTCATTTTTCCTGTTTAATTATCTGAACAATGATACATTTCCTTTCATAAAGACCTCTTCACCATTATATAATTTGGCATTTACCGTAAATACATACACGCCTGTATTTAAGTTTTTTCCTTTATATTTACCATCCCAACATTCATTTTTGTTTGTTGATTCAAAAATTACTTCACCCCATCGAGAATATACTCTAAACACAATCTCGTTGATGCAATTTCCATACGCTTTCAAACAATCATTATTTCCATCACCATTTGGTGAAAAAGCACTTGGCACAAACACTTCGCCACACGTTTCATCTACATAAACCGTAACACAAGCCGTATCAACACAGCCATCCATTTGCGTTTGCACGCAATAAGTTGTTGTATGCGCCGGGTTGGCAACAGGGTTAAAACAATCATCACAACTCAACGAATCGTCATTTAGCCACAATACAGGATAATTGGCAACAGCATAAATTTCAACAGATTGCCCTAAAAATATTGTTGTATCATCAAACGCATCAATTGACGGTAATGGTTTAGCATATAACGAAGTATAAGCCGTATCGGCGCATTTACCCAACCCGACAATAACAAAATATTGTGAAGTATCTGTCGCTATACCCGACAAGGTATCATTGGTTGTTCCGTCACTCCAAACATAATCCGTTCCTCCCGATGCTATGAATGTAAATTCGCTGTTATAACACACCAAAGTATCTCCTGTTATTTGAGCAACAGGCTTGGGCAACCACACAACAGTTGCCGAATCGATATTTCCACATCCGTTATTATCATATCCTACCACATAATAAGTAGTGGTTGCCGTAGGCGTAACTGTTATTTGTGGATTGCTTTCATTTGTGCTCCATAAATAGGATACACCCCCACTTGCTGTCAACACGCCCGAACTTCCGTCACAAATAGAATCGTCTCCTGATATCTGAATAACAGGCAACGGATTTACGGTTAAATTATAACTTCCCGTATCGGAACAACTATTGGCATCGGTTACAGTAACAAAATACATTATATTTGAAGTCGGAATATCAGTTATTGATGCTGTAGTATCTCCGGTATTCCAATTGTATATTACACCTCCTTGTGCATTTATATATGCAGTATCTCCCAAACAAATTGGTGAATTTCCGGTTATGGTAACATTAGGTAACGGATTAACAATTACATTATGGTACGCAGTATCAGAACAATTGCCAATCATTGCAACTACGGCGTATTGCGTTGGGTTTGTTGTTGGATTATCCGAAATAGAAACGGATGTATTACCGTTAATATTTGAAGGGGCAATCCAATTATAAGTATTTCCTCCGGATGCCGTTAAATTTACCGTATCGCCAAAGCAAATTACAGAATCGCCGGAAATGGCTGCAGTAGGTTGAGCCGTTACTTGAACCAACAGCGTATCGCTGTTTGAACAATTGTTCGCATCAATACCTGTTACAGTAATCAAACTGTCGGCAGATGGTGTAACTGATATATTACTTGATGTTGCACCGGTATTCCATTGATAGGAATTAGCTCCTGAAGCCGAAAGATTTGCCGTTTCGCCCAAACATAAAGCACTGTTACCTGAAATTTGAACGTTGGGTAAAGGATTTACCGTAATGCTTTGCGAAGCAGTGTCTGTACAATTATAACTATTTGCCACAACTACGGTATAAGTTGTCGTAGCAGAAGGTGTTTCTGAAATTATTGGCGTAGTTGCTCCGGTATTCCATTGATACGATGTTACCGACGGGTCTGTAGCATCCAAAACAACCGTATCTTTATCGCAAATAGGGTTGTTATTTACAGATATATTCGCTATTGGCGAAGGGTTAACCACAATATCCACCGAATCTTTACCATTACAGCCAATAGTATCAACAGCTTCTACTACAATCGTATAATTTCCTGGTGCCGAAGGTGAAAAAACAGCTACAGGCAATGGAAAAGGAGGCAAAATATCGAGCAAAGGCGCTCCTGTCCAATAATAATTATAACTAAACAATCCTCCGGAAGCACTTCCCAGCAAGGTAGTTGATTCGCCCATACACAACACAGTATCTAAAGCTGAAGCCGTTACTGTAGGATAAGGGTTTACCGTTACATAAGCATTTGCCACAGAAGGTGTTCCGCATTTTCCGGTAATGGTAACCGTATATAAAGTATTGGTTGTTGGAGCTACATTAACAACAGGAGATGATGGGTTGGTTAGCGATGGGTCGTTTGGTTGCGAAGTCCACGTATAGGTGTAACTGCCCGAACCATTCACTTGCGCCTGCAAGGTTGTTGTATCACCCAAACAAATATTTGCCGAGGCAGGAACGGCTTGTACCACATCTACCCCACTGGTTGCGCTTATTGTATATGAACAAACATCACCGGCAAATCCATCGACTACAATGTAATAGGTGTTTCCGGGTGTTAATCCTGTTGCAATAATACTTTGCGAAGTTGTTGTTTCAAGAAAATTTGACACCGGAACAAAGTTACAACATCCGTTTCCTTCAAAGATTTGCATTTGCATACCATTACCGTTTGCACAAACATTTACTTGCACAAATAATTCGGCTGCGGTAGAATCTGCAGTGAAAGACAACCAGCTGTTATTGTCTATTTGCACGGGAGAAGTTCCGGTATATCCTGTTCCAAACACACAACCCGGATTTGGGCTGCTGGGATTTCCAATTCCACACATATTACACGGCTGATCAATAGTGTAAGCTGAACTGGTTACGCCTCCGTAACCATTTAAATCACATATTTGCTGTGCATTTGCACAATTATCATTATCAGGAGTGGAAACACATATTCCAAATTGCCCGTTATTATTATTTCCATATTCCCATACTCTGATATACATTACATCTCCGGGAGTAAGCCCTGTAGCATAAATGTAAGGCATTGTTCCGGGACCGTCATCATCATCACATTGTACAAGTGTTGGTGAAGTACAAGGCCCACTGTACAAAGCCATGGCTCCATCAGTAAAATCAATACTCAATGTATGAATATCCAATGTTCCGCTGGAAGGGACAACAACCGAGAACCACACATCACCACCGGCATAACCGCCCTGATAAGGAGATGAACCACCACAACCCGAAGGTGTTGCAACCGACGAACCGGCAGAACCTAAATTGGTATAGGTTTGAAAATTACAATTTGGTGTTACCGTAGGTAAAGCATATGCATTACAAGGTGTATTGTTATTTGGAGGCGCCAATCCGGTTACACAAATATTAAATGTACCGGTCCCACTTCCGGCTCCATAATGATACACTCGAACATAGTAAGTATTTCCGACAACCATTGAAGTGTTTGTTAAAACTTCATCACCATTTTGTCCGTTTATATCTCTACATTGAATGGATGTTAACGAACCACAAACACCTGAAAATAATTCAATCACCGCATCGTAACCGTAGCTTGGGTCAACAGTAATTGTCATGGATGTGCTGTTGGCAACAAAAGAAAACCACACATCATCATCGGCATTTCCGGAACATCCGGGCATTGACTGTGTAGCATTGGCAGATGTTGCCGCTTGAAAATTACAATCGGTAAACGTTGGAGTTATTTGAACTGCCGACACACAATCATCTGATTGCGCCAGAGAATACTTTACTGACAGTATTAAAAATAATACCGATAATATTGCTGAATATTTTTTCATAATACGTTTATTCTTTTACAACTGTACGATTTATTTTATCCACTTCCACCCCTTCTGAAAGAAGAACATTTTTTAATTGTGGAATATCGAAATTTCCGTAATCACCGCCTTCTTTTACTTCAAAAACCAAAGTGTAATCATTCCATGAAAGTGATACATTTTGCACATTGGGTAAATTCAAAACTTTTGACTTAACCGCATCCAATTGCTCCTGCGTTTTCAGGTGGCTCACTTTTATTTCAAATTTTGTGGTACGCTCCGGAACTATATCTTGCGAAAAACCGGTTATGGAAATAGTTAAAAACAATAGGAATGACAGAATTTTTGGCATCTTTATTCGAAATTAAGAAGTTTGAACCTGCAAATGTATTGTTTTTATAGATTTAAGTCAAATATTTTTTACTATGCAACGCATTATAAACCAATTATTTTGTATGAAAATATTCATATACTTTTTGCGATTTTGATTTATCTAAAACGTTACTTAATTGCTCAAGTGTTGCTTCTTTAATTTTTTTTACCGACTTAAAATGTTGCAATAATTTTTGTTTGGATTTTTCGCCAATTCCTTTAATATTGTCCAATTCGGAAGCAATTTGACTTTTGGAACGCTTGGTTCGATGAAAGGTAATACCAAACCGGTGCGCCTCATTACGCAAATACTGAATAAGCTTTAATGACTCCGACCGTTTATCTAAATAAAGCGGAATACTATCGTCGGGAAAATAAATTTCTTCTAATTTTTTGGCTATTCCTATCACGGTTATTTTTCCGCGCAAGCCCAACCGCTCAAGACTTTTGACAGCCGAACTTAATTGTCCTTTACCTCCATCGATAATGATTAATTGAGGTAATTTTTGCTTTTCTTCCAACAAACGACTGTAACGCCTGAAAACCACCTCTTCCATAGAGGCAAAATCATTGGGACCTTCCACGGTTTTGATATTGAAATGACGATAATCTTTTTTGCTTGGCTTCGCATTTTTAAAAACCACACAAGCTGCCACCGGATTCGACCCTTGAATATTTGAATTATCAAAACATTCGATATGTACTGGCAACACAGGCATTCGTAAATCTTTTTGCAATTGCTCCAATATCCGCTGCGATTTTGTTTTTGGATTTTTCAGCATTGCTTGTTTTTGCTTTTCGAGCATTAATGTTTTGGCGTTACGCAACGAAAGGTCGAGCAAATGCTTTTTATCTCCCCGTTGCGGCACAATAAACCGGACATCTTCTATTTCTGTTTTTATTTTAAACGGAACAATAATTTCTTTGGAGTCACTTCCGAATTTATTACGTAAATCGATTAATCCAAACAGCAAGAGTTCTTCATCCGTTTCGTTTAATTTTGGCTTAATTTCAACTGTATGCCCTTGAACAACTGCACCATTCATTACCCGCAAAACATTTACGTAAGCAGCACTTTCGTTACGAACTATTGAGGCAACATCCAAATTATTTATCGTTGGGCTCACTACCGTAAATTTTGATTCGTAGCGTTTTAGAATATCCAACTTTTCTTTCACTTCTTGTGCCTTTTCAAATGCTAAATCTTGTGCATACAGGAGCATCTGTTGTTTCAGTTGTTTTTGCAATGAAAAAATATGGCCTTTCAGCAAATGCTTGATATTATTGATATAATCATTGTATTCTACTTCCGACTGTAAACCTATGCAGGGAGCTTTGCAATTTCCAATATGATACTCGAGGCAAACTTTATATTTTTTTTGTCGGATATTTTTTTCGGATAAATTTAGATTACAAGTACGCAAAGGATATAAATCTCTGATGATTTCCAAAATGGTTTGCATCATTTTTACCGACGGGTAAGGTCCAAAATATAAAGACCCGTCTTTTACTACTCTTCGGGTATAAAACACTCGAGGAAAGGGCTCATTTTTTATGCAAATCCACGGATAGGTTTTATCATCCTTGAGTAAAACATTATAGCGAGGGCGATATTTTTTTATCAAGCTGTTTTCGAGCAACAATGCCTCCAATTCGGTATTGACAACAATATATTTAACATCGGCGATTTGCCTGACCAACACTTTGGTTTTGGCATCAAGATTTGATTTTGTAAAATAACTCGAAACTCTTTTTTTCAGATTTTTAGCTTTCCCAACATAAATGATTTTACCGTTTTTATCAAAATATTGATAAACTCCGGGCTGATTTGGTAATGCTTTTATTTTATTGTCAATCAATTTAAGTGAATTTGAAACATTAACGTTAATTTGTCGTATTTTACAAAATGATGTAAATTTACACACAAACGCACAAAATATTAATCTTATGAAACAACTTATTACTATTTTAACTGTCATTTTAACGACTTTCTCTACGGTATTTTCTGCTAATTTTTATTGGGTGGCAAGTTCAAGCTCTAACTGGAACAATGCGGCTAACTGGTCGACAACCAGTGGTGGTGCAGGTGGCGCCGGCGTACCCGGAAATGCAGATTTTGTGTATTTCAACAGTAATGGGTTAGGCAATTGTGTTGTAGATATTAATGTTACCATAGAAGGTGTATCTATAAACGGATACACAAGCACCATTGATTTAAACGGCAATTCATTTGTCATAAACGGAGCATCAAACTGTACTTTTGCTTCCGGAATAATTGACGACACGCCCGGAACGTCTTCTTTATCCATAACCACAACAGGCAGAACGACTTTTTCCGGAACCACTTTTAACCCGCCAGTTAACGTTTCTGCTGGAAGAATTTTATTACACGGCAGTACTTTTAATGCCGACTGTTCTTTTACAAAAACCGGTAATAATAATGATTACTCGAATGGAGGGAACACTTTTAACGGTAACGTAACTTTAACTCATTCAGGTTCAGGGAATTTTTTACTTAACAATGTAAACCCTGACATCTATAACGGCAATTTAACCGTAACTAATTCAAGTTCAAACAATATCATTTATTTATCACATACAGCCTCCGGAACACAATATAACGGGAATATCACAATCAATAACACAACCGGAAACGGTATTCGTTTTGGACAAAACAATGGTACTTGCACATTGGCAAGTGGTATGTCCTTAACCATCGGTAGTGGAGGTTTTAGCAGCAGTACCTTAAGGATAAGAGGTTTTACACAAGTTGGAACGGCTAATCAAACACTAACATTAACCGGTACGGCTCAACTTTATTTAGAACAAAATTCTACGTGGAATGGTCCGGTAAACATTACTTCACCGCGCTTATTTATTAGAGAAAATACATTTAACAATACTTTATCACTTACCAAAACAGGAACGGGCAATGATTATTCTTATGGCGGTAACACGTTTAATGGCGTAACAACAATTACCAACAGTTCGACAAATGCTATTGTTTTTGCCAACACTGCGCCCGACACTTTTAATAATGATGTAAGCTTGATTTTAAGCGGTACAAACGGACACATTCACCTTGCCTATTCAGCAGCCGGCAATCAATTTAACGGGAATATAAATATTAATTACATTTCTGCAGATAATGTTTATATTGGGAGAAACTCAGGCACCAGCACATTGTCAGCAGGCCAAACAATAAACATTATAGGTTTTGGCGCATCGGGAACCGGGAATTTATATTTGGAAGAATTTACACAACTAGGGAACACTCCTCAATTTATTGGTTTAAACACTAACGGCAGGTTAGAGATTGGACCTAATTCAACATTTAACGGCAACTTAACTGCCAGCGTACCTAACTTATATTTTTTCAACTCTACTTTTAACGGAGATGTTAATTTCAACAAAACAGGCAGTTCAACTAACAGTTTATCAGGAGGTAATACGTTTAACGGAGTTACTGTGATTGAAAACTCAGGTAGTGGAGAATTAAGACTTGCCACTTCATTGGGAGATACATTTAACAATCAAGTCACTTTTTCATCAACCGGTTCAAACAGAATATTTGTCGGATATGCAGGTAACAATCAATTTAACAACAACATAATTGTAAACTCAACCAACAGTTCTACAGGTGTATATTTTGGTTACACTTCTGCTACTTGTACATTAGCAGCCGGACAAACCATTTCTGTTGGAGGTTTGGGTTTTGATTCCGGAAATTTATATTTTAGGAATTTCACTCAAGTGGGCACCACTGCTCAATCACTTACCTTAACAGGAACAGCCAATTTAACCATTCAAGATTGCAATTGGGGAGGAGATGTGAATTTTGTTTCTCCAAGAATAAGTACCAGAGGAACTATCTTTAACCGCACAGCTTACTTGGAGAAAACCGGATCAGGAAATGATTACAGTGCCGGCGGAAATACATTCACAATGGATTTAACTGTGGTAAACAGTGGTTCAGGCGCATTTGTTTTTGGCAATGGTACTTTTGATTCTTTTGGCGCTAACGTTACATTAGACAATATTGGTTCAAGCAATTTACATTTTGCATATAACGGCAGTGGGCACAGCGTTACCGGAAATTTAACTGTAAACAATCAACCTACACCAACAAACGACGGAAACATTATTATTGGGAACAACAGTGCTGTTACACTGTCAATTGGCGGGGATGTTCAAATCACCAATAATGGTTCGGGAGCAGGTTCTGATATAAACACCTATTTTGCCAACAATGGCTCCGTTACTGTAAATGGCAATTTATCTATCATAAACAGTTCTTCTGGCTCCAACAGTCGTATTTATTGTGCAAATGGAACTAATTCTTCCCTTATTGTTAACGGAACAACTTCTGTCATAAACAATGGTACTTCAACAAATGACAACAGAGTATATTTAGGGGCTAATGGAGATATTACGTTCAACAATACTCTTACTATTTCTAATCAGTCGGGAAGTACAAATTCTCATGTTTATTTGAACAATGGGGCAAACAGTACAAATATTTATAATGAAAACATTGTGATTGAATGTACCAACGCTACTTCTGACGGCATATACTTTGGTTATAATGGCGGTTCGGGCACACTTGCAGCCACTAAAACCATTACCATTGGCTCGGGAGGTTTTGTCTCGGGGTATTTATATTTTAGAAATTTTACGCAAACAGGAAATACTGCACATTCTTTTACCCTGACAGGAACTTCGTATTTTTATAACTATGACAGTAATTGGGGAGGAGATTTTAGCGCGACAGCCCCCAGGATATATACCAGAGGTACAACATATAATCGAACTGCTTATTTGGAGAAAACCGGTGCAGGGGATGATTATTCTGCGGGAGGAAACAACTTTGCTATGGATTTAACCATTGTAAACAGTGGTTCTGGTTCATTTATTTTTGGAAACGGAACTTTAGATACCCTTGGCGCTAATGTTACATTAAACAATATTGGAACCAATTATATCTATTTAGCTAACGCCGGCAGTGGTCACAGCATAGCAGGAGATTTAACTGTAAACAATCAACCCGCATCCGGAAACGGTTATGTTTTTATCAGTAACGGAAGCACAGCCACGCTTAGTGTAAGTGGAAATGCATCTTTTACCAACACCGGAAGTGCCAATAATATCCGAACTTATATTGGCAATTCAGGTGCACTTACTATTAACGGGAATTTAACCATTACAAATAACGGTACCGGCACCAACAGCCAAATATATTTAGGAAATAACACCTCGTCTTCGGTTATCATTAATGGAACTACCACTGTATTAAACAATGGAACAAGTTCCAATTACAATGAAGTATATTTAGGACAATCCGGAGATGTAACTTTTAACAATTCATTATACATCACAAACAGCTCCCCCTCGCCTTATTCTAATGTCTATTTAAATCGTTACGGCAACAGTTCAAATGTATATAATGGAAATATAACTGTTGAATGCACCAATGCCAATAATGATGGTATTCGTTTTGGGGCGAACTCCGGACAAGGTACTTTATTCGCAGGATATACTATTTCTGTTGGAAGCGGAGGGTTTATTGCCGGCAGGTTAAGTTTTAGAAACTTTAACCAACAAGGCGCCACTCCTCAATCACTTACTCTAACCGGTACCGCTGCCCTTTATTTTGAAGACGGCTCTGTATTTGACGGAGACTTAACAACTGTTTCGCCAAATTTATATTTTAACGGCACTACTTTTAATGGTGTTTCCAACTTTACTAAAAATGCGAATACAAATAATTACTCAAGAGGCGGCAACACCTTTAACAATACCACTACAATTATAAACAGCAGTTCTTCTCTGATGAGATTATCCAACAATAACGGATATCCGGATACATTTAATGCAGATGTCAACTTTATAAACATCTCGGGTGGATCCCTGCAAATTGCCTATAACAATACTAATATTTTTGCAGGAAACATCTCTGTAAACAATAGCGCTACCTTAAACCTTGGACGCGGAAACGGTACGGCTTTATTTTCAGGTTCAAATGCACAAAGCATTAACGATTTGGGGTCTTCGCCTAATTTAAACATTTATCGTTTGGAGATAAATAAATCGGCCAATCACGTAACATTAAACATGCCTGTTGATGTAAATAGAACCATTACTTTAAACAATGGGAATCTTATTACATCTTCAACTAATATCTTAACTATGTATGACAATTCAACCGTAGGCGCTGTTTCTAATGCTTCTTATGTTGAAGGACCAATGATAAAAAGAGGAAATGATGCGTTTACATTCCCTGTAGGGAATAATGGTTTTTATGCTCCAATAGCGATTTCGGCACCATCATCAACTTCTGCCGAATTTTTAGCCCAATATTTTAACGTTGACCCCAACACTAGCGGATACAACACTAATCAAAAAGACCTGTCATTAGACCACGTAAGTATATGTGAATACTGGATTTTAAACCGCGTTGCAACAACCAACAATGTTAATGTAATCTTAAGTTGGGACAGTAGAAGTTGCGGCGTTACAAATTTAGCCGAATTGGCAGTAGCCCGTTGGGATGGCAGCATGTGGAGAGATCACGGAAACGGTGGAACTACCGGAACAACAACATCCGGTACGGTTGTTACTTCGGCTCCGGTAACAAATTTTAGTCCATTTACTTTAGCATCTGTAACCGCTAATAATCCTTTACCGGTAGAACTAATTAGTTTTGATGCCATTATTAATAGCGCTCAAGTGGATTTGAAATGGGTAACCGCCACAGAAATAAACAACGATTATTTTGTTGTGGAGAAATCTAAAGATGGTGAAAATTGGGAAGAAGTAGTTTGGACAGACGGTGCCAGAAACTCCAATTACACTATGGAATATTACGAAGTAGATGAGAATCCCTACGAAGGCATTTCTTATTATCGCTTAAAACAAGTAGATTTTGATGGAAATTACACTTATTCAAGTGTTATTCCTGTTAATAATGAAATCAATACTATTAAAGATATTTCCATCTTACCAAACCCTGTTAATAATGGAGAACCATTTTATATTGAAGTTAAAGGTTTTGAAAATGAAAAATGTTTAATCAGTATAACTAATTTGCAAGGGAATGCCATTTATGCCACACATAAAATCATTAACAACAACAATGAACTTATTGCCATAAAATTGAATGATAATACTCCTTCGGGAACATATTTAATTATAGTAAGTTCTAATAACGGAGAAATAACAAAAAGGTTGGTTATAAAATAAAACAATGATAAAATTTATTGCATAAATTGAACTCAAAAAAGCATTTATAATGAATAATTTTATTTTAATAACCCGTTGTGCATTTAGGCTAAATTAACTTTTAAATTATTGATATTCCTGTTAAAAACAAATTTATTCAAGTATTGAATAACAGTCATAGCAG
>MDTD01151987.1_pt1 | contig 36662 bp, 38 predicted proteins | sample 811221 | NCBI WGS metagenome assembly MDTD01 (sample SAMN05326646, study PRJNA326480) | marine metagenome | isolation source: seawater | place: Pacific Ocean: South West | collected 2011
CCTTCATCCGCGCGCGGCTGCGGCGATAGGCAAGCGTCACGTTGAGCGCGCCGAGAAGCTTCGCCTGCACCGCCGCGTCGATCGCCGTCATGCCGCCGCCGATCACCACCACGTCACGCCCGACCGGCAGCGCCGCAAGATCCTGCGCCTGCCGCACCTCGGCGATGAACCCTGTCGCATCCGCCACCCCGTCGAGGTCTTCGCCCGGTGAGCCGAGCGCGTTGACCCCGCCAAGCCCGATCCCGAGAAACACCGCGTCATGCGCCGCCCGCAGCCCGGCGAGCGTCACCTCGCGCCCGAGCGCCATGCCGGTGCGCAGGGTGATCCCGCCGATCCGCAGGAGCCAGTCCACCTCGGCCTGGGCAAAGCCGCCGGGCGTCTTGTAGGCGGCGATGCCGAACTCGTTGAGCCCGCCGGGCTTGGGGCGCGCGTCGAAGATCTCCACCTCGTGCCCCTTCATCGCCAGGCGGTGCGCGCAGGCAAGCCCCGCAGGCCCCGCCCCCACCACCGCCACGCGCCGCCCCGTGGGGGCCGCGCGGGAGAAGGGATGGAGCCCCGCCGTCATCAGCCTGTCCGTGGCGAAGCGTTGCAACCGGCCGATCTTCACCGGCTTGCCCTCCGCCGCCTCGCGCACGCAGGCCTCCTCGCAAAGCGTCTCGGTCGGGCAGACCCGCGCGCACATCCCGCCCAGGATGTTCTGCCCGAGGATCGTCTTCGCCGCCGCCTCGGGCGTGCCGGTGGCGATCTGGCGGATGAAGAGCGGGATGTCGATCTCTGTGGGACAGGCCGCGATGCAGGGCGCATCGTGGCAGAAATAGCAGCGATCCGCCTCCACCCGCGCCTCATGCGCGTCAAGCGGCGGGTGCAGGTCCGCGAAATTCCGGGCATAGTCCTCCGGTGCCAGTCGCCCCGCGACGATTCCCGGTGTCAGCGCGCCTGCAGCCATGTGATCCCTCCCGTCGGTGCCATTCCGGTGCCATCTGGCCGGGGATCAGTATTCCACGAATCAAAATTTTATCAATCGGTAAAATTTACGCCCGGCAGGCGTGCCGCTACCCCCCCTGCAACCGCTTGAGCAGCACCACCTCGCTCTCGGGGCCGATGGGGGTGAACCAGCTGTCGTTGTAAATTCGCCCGTCGATGGAGACCGAGACGCCGCGCTCGAGTTCGGGCCGCAATCCGGGATGATCGCGCGCCAGCCCGTCGAGCAGGTCGCGCAGGGTGGCGGCCTCCACCGCCACCTCGCGCGTGCCGTCTGCCAGATCGGCGAGCGATCCCCAGAGCAGCACCTTGACCATCAGCCCCCCGCCTGGATCGCCGCCAGGACGCGCGGCGGCGACATCGGCAATTGCGTCATCCGCACGCCCGCCGCCGCCGAGACCGCGTTGGCGATGGCCGCCAAGGGGGGCACGATGGACGTCTCGCCCACGCCGCGCACGCCGTAAGGGTGCCCGGGGTTGGGGATCTCGAGGATCACCGTGTCGATCATCGGCAGGTCCGAGGCCACGGGAATCCGGTAGTCGAGAAAGCCGGGGTTCTGAAGAATCCCGTCCTCGCCATAGATGTATTCCTCGTTGAGCGCCCAGCCGATGCCCTGCACCGCGCCGCCCTGGAACTGCCCTTCGACATAAGAGGGATGCACCGCCTTGCCCGCATCCTGAAACACCGTGTAGCGCAGGATCTTCGTGGCCCCCGTCTCGGGGTCCACCGCCACATCGACCATATGGGTGGCAAAGCTCACCCCGGCCCCCTCGGCCGTCACCTCGTGGTGGCCCGCGATGGGGCCGCCGGTATTGCTGGCAATGGCGGCGATCTCCTTGATGGTCATGGGCGGGAACCTGCCCGCGTTCGGCCCGGCGGGGCGCGCGGCCCCGTCCTCCCACTCCACGGCCTCTTCGTCGATGCCCCAGACCATCGCCGCGCGGCGGCACATCTCTCGCTTGGCGGCGCGGGCGGCCTCGATGGTCGCCAGCCCCACGGCAAAGGTCACGCGGCTCCCGTCCGTCACCTCGTTCTGCCCGAGCGCGCCGGTATCGGCGATGATCGTGCGCACCTGGTCATAGGGAATGCCCAGCTCCTCGGCCGCCATCATCGTCATCGACGCGCGCGAGCCGCCGATATCCGGGTTGCCCTCCGAGACGGTCACGGTGCCGTCAGGGGTGATATTGAGGCTCACGCAGGTATCGCCGCCGAAATTGAACCAGAAGCCGCAGGCGACGCCGCGCCCCTGATTCTCGCCAAGGGGCGCGGTCCAGTGCGGATGCGCCTTCGCCGCCTCGAGCGTCGCCTTGAGGCCGATGGCCGGATAGGTCGGCCCGTAGGAGGATTTCGTGCCCTCGTCCGCCCCGTTCATCAGCCGCACCTCGAGCGGGTCGAGGCCGAAGCCCCTGGCCAGCTCGTCAATCGCGCTCTCCACGGCAAAGGCCGCCATCGGTGCCCCCGGCGCGCGATAGGCTGCGGCCTTGGGCCGGTTCGTCACCACGTCCCAGCCTATCGTCTTCACGTTTTCAAGGTCATAGGGCGCGAAGGCGGACATCGCCCCCATATCGACGGGCGATCCCGGATAGGCCCCGCCCTGATAGCGCAGTTCCGCGAAACCGGCGGTGATCCGGCCCGCCTTCGTCATGCCGATCCTCACGTCGATGGAGGTCGAGGCCGTGGGCCCGGTGGCGCGCAGCACCTCGGCCCGGCTCATCACCATCTTGACCGGGCGGCCCGATTTCTTCGCCAGCATGAGCGCCACCGGCTCGAGGAAGACGGTCGTCTTGCCGCCGAAGCCGCCGCCGATCTCGCTTGCGGTGACGCGCAACTGGCCCTGCTCGATCCCGAGGATCGCGGCGCAGGTGTTGCGCACCATGTAATGGCCTTGCGTGCAGACCCAGAGATCGCCCTGCCCGTCCGCGCCCATGGTGGCCAGACAGGCATGCGGCTCGATATAGCCCTGATGCGTGGCCGCTGTGCGATAGGTCCGCTCCACCACCCGGTCGGCCTGCACAAGCCCCGCCTCGATATCGCCATGCCCGAATTCGGACCGCGCGATGACGTTCTGCGACATGCCCGGCGGCACCGTCTCCTGCTGCCGCCCCTCGTGGAGCACCGGCGCGCCGGGCTTCATGGCCTCGTCCACATCTGTCACATGCGGCAGCACCTCATACTCCACCTCGATCAGCTTCAGCGCCTTGCGCGCCACGGCAGGCGAGACCGCCGCCACGGCGGCGATGGCGTGACCGTCGTAGAGCGCCTTCTGCCCCGCCATGCAGTTGTCCAGGATGTCGGCCACATGGTCGGGCACGTCGCCGAAATCGGCGCGCGTGACCACCGCCTTGACGCCCGGCAGTGCCTCGGCCCTGGAGGTGTCGATCTTCACGATCCGGGCATGGGCATGAGGCGAGCGCAGGATGCGCCCGGTCAGCATCCCCGGTGCCACCATGTCGGCCCCGAAGCGCGCGCGCCCCGTCACCTTGTCGATGCCGTCGGGCCGGTCGGGGCGCGTGCCCACAACCTTGAAGATACGGGTCTTTTTCGTGTCATCCAGTGCCATCACGACGCCCTCCGCATGTCCGCCGCCGTCTCCATCACGGCGCGGATGATCTTGTCATATCCGGTGCAGCGGCAGAGGTTCCCCGCCAGCCAGTACCGCACCTCTTCCTCGGACGGGTCCGGGTTGCGCTCGAGCAGGGATTTCGCCGCCACGAGGATCCCCGGCGTGCAGATCCCGCATTGCAGCGCCGCCATCTCGATGAACTTCTTCTGCAAGGGGTGCAGCCGCTCGCCATCGGCCATGCCCTCGATGGTGGTGATCTCGCGGCCCTCGGCCTCGGCCCCCAGCATCAGGCAGGAACAGACAAGGCGGCCGTCCACCGTCACCGAACAGGCCCCGCAATCGCCCGTGCCGCAGCCCTCCTTGGTGCCCGTCAGGCCCAGTTCGTCGCGCAGCACGTCAAGAAGCGTCGCCTCGGCGTCACAGAGGAATTCCGTCGCGTCGCCGTTGATCGTGGTCGTCACATGTATCCGGCTCATGCTGTCTCTCCTTTCGCGCGCGCCTCGGCAATCCCCGCCGCCCGGCGGGCGAGCACGCCCGCCACATGCTTGCGGAAGGCCACCGTGCCGCGCTTGTCGTCGATGGGGGTGGCCGCTTTCGAACAGGCCGCCGCCAGATCGTCGAGCGCGCCCGCGTCGAGCGCGCGATGCTTGAGCGCCTCGGCCGCCGCCTCCACCAGGATCACCTTGGGTCCGACCGCGCCAAGCGCCACGCGCGCGCCCGAAACCCGGCCCGCCTCGTCAAGGCTGAGCGAGACCGCGCAGCCGACCACGGCGATATCCATCTCGGTGCGCGGGATGAAGCGCAGATAGGCGTCGCCCGCCCGCTCCCCGCGCGGCGGCAGCCAGATCGAGGCGATGAACTCGCCCCGCTCCAGCGCCGTCCGGCCCGGCCCCTGCGGCACGTCGAGCACGGGCAGATCGCGCGTTCCCTGCGGCCCCACGATCCGCGCCACCGCACCCGCGGCCACCATCGCGGGCACCGAATCGGCCGCCGGAGAGGCGTTGCAGAGATTGCCCGCCAGCGTCGCGCGCCCCTGCACCTGCGTCGAGCCGATGAGCCCCGCCGCCTCGACCACGCCGGGCCAGTCCGCACGCAGCCCCTCATGCTCGCCCAGCTCGGCACCGCAGACGGCCGCGCCGATGCGCCAGCCGCCCTCTTCGGCGGTGATGTCGCGCATCCCCGCGATCCGCTTGATGTCGATGACAAGCTCCGGCTCGATCATCTCCGAGCGCAGCTTCACCAGAAGGTCCGTGCCGCCGGCAAGGACATGCGCCCCCTGCTGCCCGGCGAGGACCTTCACCGCCTCTTCCACGTCGCGTGGCGCCTCGAATCGCATGGCTTGCTCCCTAACCTGTCACGTCGCTGGCCTCCGGGGACTCATCCCCGCAGCCCGACTATCCCGCAAGTCAGGCCCGGACGCAAACACCCTAGCGCCGCCGGTAGCGCGCCGCCAGCCGCGCCGGGTCCGCGCCGCAGAGATACCGCACGAGCAGCCAGAGATTGCGCGCCCCGCGCCGCAGCCACCCCTCGCGCCGGTAACGCGCCGCCGAGGTGCGCACCGCCAGCGGCAGAAGTGCGATGCGCCCGCGCAGCGCGCGCGCCAGCGCCACATCCTCCATCAGCGGGATGTCGGGATGGCCCCCCGCGCGCTCGTAGCGGTCGCGCTCGATCAAGAGCCCCTGGTCGCCATAGGGCAGCCCGAGAAGGCCCGAGCGCAGGTTGGCCCAGCCCGCCACGAGGCGCGGCGCGATCCCGCCTGCGTCGAAGGACAGCCGGAACGCCGCCGCGCCGCCGCGCGCCATCTGCGCGCGCGCGGCCCCGGCCCAGCCCTCGGGCAGCACCGTGTCGGCGTGCAGGAACAGCACCCACTCCCCCCGTGCGGCCCGCGCCCCGCGCCGCAGCTGCCCCCCGCGCGAGGGCGCGCCGGTCAGGACCATCGCGCCTGCCGCCTCGGCCATGGCGCGAGTTGCGTCCGTCGAACCGCCATCGCTCACGATCACCTCGCGGATCAGCCCGTCGCGCAGCCCCTCGAAGAGCGCGGCAAGGCACGCGGGCAGCGCCTGGTCTGCGTCAAGCGTCGGAATCACCACCGAAAGCGCGGCGCGCATCGCCTTTTCCCCTTTTGACCGCCTGCCCGACACCTATATTTCCCCAAACAGGGCAGGGAAACGGGCATGGCGCGCAGAATTCTCGAAATCACCGGCACGGAGGCCGAGGCGTTTCTCCAGGGGCTGGTCACGAACGATGTGCGACGCCTCGACCGGGGCCTTGTCTATGCCGCGCTGCTCACGCCGCAGGGCAAGTATCTGGCCGATTTCTTCCTTCTGCGCCGGGACGGGGCCATCTGGCTCGATGTGGCGGCAGATCTGGCACCCGCGCTGATGCAGCGGCTTTCGCTCTACAGGCTGCGCGCCGATGTGAGCATCGCAGAGACGGACCGCAAGGTCCGCCGAGGCACCGGGCCGGCACCTGCCGGGGCCCTGCCCGATCCGCGCCACCCCGATCTGGGCTGGCGGCTCTACGGCGCGGAGGCGGGCAGCGACGGCACCGATTTCGACCGTATCCGCGTGGCCCACTGCATCCCCGAGACGGGGGTCGAGCTTACTCCCGAGACCTACATCCTCGAAGCCGGGTTCGAGCGCCTGAACGGTGTCGATTTCCGCAAGGGCTGCTATGTCGGGCAGGAGGTCACCGCCCGCATGAAGCACAAGGCCGCGCTGAAAAAGGGGCTGACGCTGGTGGCCGTCCACGGCGAGGCCCCCGTGGGCAGCGCGATCACGACGGCGGAGGGCAAGACCGCGGGCACGCTCTACACGCAGGCGGGCGGGCGCGGCATCGCCTGGCTGCGGTTCGATCGCGCCACGCCCGGCATGAGCGCGGGCGAGGCGCGGCTCGATCCGCTCTGCCTGGACGCGGGAACGCAGGCCTCCGCCGCCGCGGGGGATGCGCCCACAGTTTCCTGGCGTCTTTGTTGACTCCTCCGTAGTATGCACTCAAAGCTCCGCAGCCGCGCGCCGCGCGACCGAGGCTTGCGGGCAGGCAGAACCGATGGCGAACTACAGTGTCTGGATGCTGGAAGCATCCAATATCAGCCTGAGCAGCGGCGTGTCGCTGAGCGGGATCTGCTGGTCTCGCCGCAGCACCGAATCCTTCTGTCGCACTGGCTGGCCGAGCTTCATTTCGGCGAATCCGAGGTGCTTGTCCCGGCCCTGCACCTTGTCAACGGTCACAGCATCCGGCGCGAGAGCGTGGCGCGCGTGACCTATCTGCACATCATGTGCGACACGCATCAGGTGATCTGGGCCGAGGGCATGGCGACCGAGACCTTTCTTCCCGGGGCCGCGGCGCTGGCGGGACTGCCCGATGCAACGGTGGCGGAGCTTCTAGCGCTCTTTCCCGAACTGGCCGGGGCGGGGGCCACCGCCGCGCGGCCGGCCCGCCCGATCCTGCGCCACTGGGAAAGCCGCATGCTGCGCCACGATCTCGCGCGCGGCGCGAGCGCGGCCTGAGCGCGCCGCCTCAGGCGCGCTCGGCGTATTCCATCGTCTCGGTGTTGACCACGATCGCCTCGTCCTGTCCGACGAAGGGCGGCACCATCACCTTCACCCCGTTGTCGAGGATCGCGGGCTTGAAGCTGTTGGCCGCCGTCTGACCCTTGACCACGGGTTCGGTCTCGACGATGCGGCACACCACCTTCTGCGGCAGCGTCGCGTTCAGCGCCTCGCTTTCGTGGAATTCGACCGTGATCGTCATGCCGTCCTGAAGGAACGGCCGACGGTCGCCAAGGATATCGGCGGGCAGCTCGATCTGTTCGTAGGTCTCGGTATCCATGAACACGAGCTTGCCGTTCTCCTCGTAGAGGAATTGCTGGTCCTTCTGCTCCAGCCGCACCCGCTCGACCTTGTCGGCGCTGCGAAAGCGCACGTTGTCCTTCGAGCCGTTGCGCAGGTTGCGCAACTCCACCTGGGCAAAGGCCCCGCCCTTGCCGGGCTTGACGTGATCGACCTTCACCGCGGCCCACAGGCCGCCGTTATGCTCCAGCACGTTGCCGGGACGAATTTCGTTACCGTTGATCTTGGGCATTGTCGCAAACCATGGCAAAAGGTTGATAAGGGCCTCGCCGCTCCTATATCTCGCGGGATGAAGGGTGGCAAGACAACCAGATATCGTTTCAGGAATGGCGAAGCCATGCGCATCTTGCATAGATGATATGCATATGCGCTCTATCCGAATCGAACAAAACCGGTCATAACCACCGACACGCCGAAAACACAAGAGCAATAAGAACAGGACGAATGATGAAGGATTTCGTTGACGGCACGGCGTTCAATGCCGAACAGGGCAACCGTGCGCGTAAACTCTTCGCGGCCGTGGTACTGGCCGCTCTGGACGATGCCATCTCGGATGACAAGAAATATGGCAACGGTCCGGAACAGATCGCCCGCTGGGCGCGCTCTCGCGACGGGCGCGAAGTGCTGAGCTGTGCCGGGATCGACCCGAACGAGCGTGTCGTCAAGGGGTTGATGGAGTTCGTGGCCAAGGGCGTGCGCACCTCGGTCGCCCTTTCGCGCGAGGAAAGCGAGCGGCGTCACGCCGCCGCCCAGGCCGAGGCCGAGGCCGCCTGAGCGCGCGACCGCTGACCGAATTTTCCGGCCCCGTCGCATCCGGCGGGGCCTTTGCTTTGACGAGGCGGCGATGACGCGCGCGATCATGATCCAGGGCACCGGCTCCAACGTCGGCAAGTCGATGCTCGTGGCCGGGCTCGCCCGCGCCTTCCGGCACCGGGGCCTTTCGGTCGCGCCCTTCAAGCCGCAGAACATGTCCAACAACGCCGCCGTGACCGAGGACGGCGGCGAGATCGGGCGCGCGCAGGCGCTTCAGGCCCGCGCCGCGGGCCGCGCGCCGCACACCGACATGAACCCCGTCCTGCTCAAGCCCGAGGGCGCGCGCGGCGCGCAGGTCATCGTCCAGGGTCATCCCGTGGGCAGCCTGCTTGCGCGGGACTACACCGCCGAGAAACCTCGGCTTCTGGGTGCCGTGCTGCAAAGCTTCGCACGCCTCTGCGCCAGCGCCGATCTGGTGCTGGTCGAAGGCGCGGGCAGCCCGGCCGAGATCAACCTGCGCGCGGGCGACATCGCCAACATGGGCTTTGCCCGCGCGGCGGGCGTGCCCGTCGTGCTCGTGGGCGATATCGACCGGGGCGGGGTGATCGCGCAGATCGTGGGCACGAAAGCGGTGATCGACCCGCAGGATGCCGCGATGATCCGCGCCTTCGCCGTCAACAGGTTCCGGGGCGATCCGCGCCTCTTCGACGACGGCGAGCGCGCGATCGCCGAGCTGACCGGCTGGCCCTCGCTCGGCGTGGTGCCCTGGTTCGACGAGGCCTGGTGCCTGCCGCCCGAGGATGTGCAGGATCTGGCCTCGTTCCGCCGCGCGGGCGGGCTGCATGTCGCGGTGCCGCATCTGGGCCTCATCTCCAACTTCGACGACCTCACCCCCCTCGCCAACGAACCCGGCGTCACCGTCGAGATCGTGCCTGCGGGCCGCCCCCTGCCCGCCAATGCGGACCTGATCCTGCTCGCGGGCAGCAAATCCACCATCGCCGATCTGGAAACCTTCCGCCGCAACGGCTGGGATATCGACCTTGCCGCCCATATCCGCCGCAAGGGCCGGGTGCTGGGCGTCTGCGGCGGCTACCAGATGCTGGGCCGCTCCCTCTCGGACCCGGACGGGATCGAGGGACCGGCCGGCACCGTCGCGGGGCTCGGCCATCTCGACGTGGAAACCGTGCTGCGCCCGCGCAAGCGGCTTGGCCTGACCGAGGCGCGCCATTCGGCCTCGGGCACGCTGGTGCGCGGCTACGAGATCCACCTGGGCGAGACGACCGGCCCCGATTGCGCGCGCGGCTGGTTCACCGTGGGCGACCGGCGCGAGGGCGCACAATCGCCCGACGGCCGCGTTCAGGGCACCTATCTCCACGGGCTCTTCGCCGAGGACGCCTTTCGCGCGACCTACCTCGCCGAGCTCGGGGCCGTCTCGGACCTGCTCTACGAGGTCACGGTGGAGGGCGCGCTCGACGCGCTCGCCCGGCACCTGGAGGCAAGCCTCGATCTCGACCGGCTCCTGGCGCTCGCCGCGCCGCCCGTTCAGTCGAAATCCTGAGTGGTCAGGGCGCGGTGGATCTCGCGGCGCACCAGCTTGCGCACGTTGCGGGTGATCCGCTCACCCAGCGTGCCCATCAGCTCTTCGCGGACGATCTCGGCCACCAGATCGCGCAGCGTCTCCTCGTCAAGCACCGCCTCGTCGAGATCGAGCGCATCGCGCGCGTCCGATCTTGCCCTTGACTGCGCGTCCCAGTCGCGGGCAAAGGCGGCCGAGGCAGCCTCGTCCGCGGCCATGTCGTCGGGATCGCGTGAGGGTTCTTCCTCCGCCTGCGGGCCTTCGGCCTCCGCATCGCGCCATTCGATCGTCGGGGTTGCGGCCCCCTCGGCATAGGCATCCTCGTCGTCGCCGTCGGGCTCCCACATCTCGGAAACCTCTGGCGGTGTCATGTCGCCATGCCCGGCACGGTCTTCGATCTCCGGCCCGGTTGGCGGTGCCTCCGTCTCCGATACCGGGGCGGCATCGGGCGCGGCGGCCCCCGGTTCGGCCGCCTGAAGACGGGCGATCATCTCTTCCGCGCGGGCCTGCTGCGGTTCGTGCAGATGCTCCGCGCGCCCCTCCCCGGCCGGTGCGGTGACGGTGGCGTGCTCGTCAGGTGCCGTGGCCTCGCCTCCCTGATCGTCCGCGGGTGACGACACATCCTCCGCGATCGTGGGCGCATCGTCCGCGGAGGGCGCGCTGTCCTCCCCGTCCACCCGCTGCGACGGGGTGAGAACAAGCCGCTCCTCCCCCTTCAGACGCTCGGGATGGATACGATCCGCCTCGGCCCCGCCGGACACGAGGCGACGAATGGATGCCAGCACATCCTCTATATCGACATTCGCCACGGGGTCCGACATGCCTGCCCTCTTGTCTGCTCACGGAAAAGTTTACCCGCGTGCCGCGAGTCACACAACCGTTTCAGCAAGTTTTCACTGCTTTCCAAGCGCGCGCAGCACCTGGTCGAGCTTGCGGCCCTGCGGGCTGATCGGCACCGGTGCCGTCTTCACCAGGTCGTAATAGGCGGCAGGGTCATAGGTCTGGACCCCGAGATTGAGATCCTGCACCGTCAGCTCGCCGATCGCCGCCAGCACCGAATAGGCGGCGATCACCAGATCGGCATTGGCCGAGATGAGATTGGCCTGCGCATCGAGCAGGTTCTGCTCGGCATCGAGCACGTCGAGCGTGGTCCGCGCGCCCAGCTTGGCCTCCTCCCGCGTGCCGTCGAAGGCCACCTGCGCGGCGCGCACGGCCTCGATATTGGCGGTACGCGCGGCGCGCGCGGCACGCAGATTGGCAAAGGCGTCGCCCACGTCCTGGCGGACCTGAAGCCCGGCAAGATGCAGCCGGGCAAGCTGTGCATCGCGCTGTGCGAGCGCCTGCCGCTCGAGCGAGCTCAGCCGCCCGCCCTGATAGATCGGCCCGCGCAGCTCGACGCCCACGCTGCCCGAGCGCGAGAAGCCCGAGCCGGTCAGCTCGTTCGTTCCCCCGAGTTGACCGGTCAGGTTCACCGATGGCCGCTTGGCCGCCCGGGCGGCGCTGGCATTGAGCTCGGCGACCGTCACGTTGCGCTGCGCTTCGAGAATGTCGGGATGCCGTCGCATCGCCACGTCCTTGGCCGCGTCCACATCGCCGCCGAAAGCGGGCTGATCGCCGGGCGTGCGCAGCGCCCCCGGATCGCGCCCGACCGCCTCGCGGAACTCCTCGACCGCGCGCGCGAGATCCCCTTCCGCGACGGCAAGGCCGCTCTGGGCAAGCGCCACCGCCGCTTCGGCCTGCGCAACGTCGGTGCGCGTCACCTCGCCCACCTCGAACCGGTCATTGGCGGCGCGCAATTCCTCCTGCAAAAGCCGCAGGTTGTTGCGCCGAACGGCGACCAGTTCCTGGTTGCGGATCACGTTCATGTAGGCCCGCACGGCGATGAGCAGCACCTGCTGCTCGACGCTGCGCAGCACCTCGCGGGTGGCCAGCACCGTCTCCTTCGCCGCCTCGGTCAGGAAATCGCTGCGCCCGAAATCGTATAGCAGGAGCGAGGCGGTGATGCCGATATTGGCGGTTGTCTCCGCGGTGGTCCGGGCCCCGGTGACGAAGGCGTTCGACGAGTTCGAGCGCGCGCGGCTGAAATCACGGGTGATCCCGGCCGTCCAGTCGATGATCGGGCGCAGCGCGGCGATGGCCTGCGCCACATCCTCGTCGGCGGCGCGCAGCAGCGCGCGGTTCTGATCCAGAAGCCCGCTGTTGAGATAGGCGTCGCGCAGCGCGTCGGCCAGCGTCTCGGCGCGCAGCGCCGATGCCGGGGCAAGCCATATCAGCCCGGCAAGTGCCAGCACCCCCAGCCGTCTCAACGCTCCGCTCGGTCCCGCCATACCTTACCCCTTTCGAATACCTGCCCGTCAGAGCGTGAATGCCGCGCGTTTCTCGAAGCCCGGCAACACCGGCGCGCCGGCGTTGAAGCCGTGCCGCCAGGTCATCTGTCCGTCGATGCGGTAGCCGATCCGCACCACGCCGAGCGGCCCTTCGGAAAACAGGCAGGCGATGCGCCCGCCATCCTTGAGCTGATCGGTGATCGCTGCGGGCAGGTGTTCCACCGCGCCTTCGAGCACGATCACGTCATAAGGCCCATGACCGGGCGCGCCCTCGGCCAGCCGGCCCTCGAGCATCACCACATTGTCGGCCCCGGTCTCGACCAGCAGGCGCTGCGCCTCCTCGACAAGGGCCGCATCCTCCTCGAGCCCGACGACCGCCTCGGCCATGCGCGCGATCACCGCCGAGGAATAGCCGAGCATCGGCCCGATATCGAGCACCAGGTCGTCGCCCTCGATCTCGAGCGCGTCGAGCATCTTGGCCAGCGTGCGCGGCTCCAGCATCACGCGCCCCTCGCCCAGATCCAGGTTCTCGCCCAGATAGGCCGCCTCGCGCAGCCGCGCGGGCACGAATTCCTCGCGCGGGACCCGCAGCATCGCGTCGATGATCGGGAACTTGGTCACATCCGAGGGGCGAATCTGCGTGTCCACCATCATGGTGCGCCGGGCGGCAAAATCGGTCATCGGCCGACCTCATGTCTGTTATCACCTTGGGGATGCTTCTGACATATCGGCGCGGCCACGGCAATCGCCGTCTCGCCCCGATGCGGGCGTTATCGCTCGCGCCGCGCCGGGCCGAGCGCGCGGCGCATCGTCACCTCGCCCTCCAGCGGCGCGAACTGACGCCGCGCGAAGAGCGCGCGCGCCCGCGAATCCTCCTGCCCGAGCGCCACGTCAAGCGCCCGAAGCCCCGCGCCCGCCAGCGCGCGCGGCAGGCTTTCCAGCACTTCCGCGCCGATGCCGCGCCCGCGCACGGCACGGCGGATGTGCAGCGTCTCGATTCGCCCCACGAGCCCGCCCAGCTCCACCGACCAGCCGAAGGACAGGAGCACATAGCCGATGGGGGCACGCGGCGGCCCGATGAGATAGGCCGCACCGTGCGGGCTGCCTTCCAGAAGCGGCACGAGCGCCGCCGAGAGCGCCGCCTCCTCCGCCGCCACGCCCTGCTCGGCGGCGCGCGCCAGGACCATCGGCAAGAGTCGGCCGAGATCGTCGGCCCGCGCCAGGGTGAGCGCGGTCATGGCCGTGCCAGCCGCGCGGTCAGCAGGTCGAAGAACCCCTCCGCGTCGATCTCGTGCAGGACGCGCGCATTGGCCGGGCGCCCCGTCACCTCCCACCAGTCCATCACCGTCATTCCCACGGTCAGCTCCGATCCGGTCTCGACCATGACATTGACCTCTCGCGCGGCAAAGAGCCCGGGAGCCAGCAGCCAGCCGATGGTGCAGGGATCGTGCAGCGGCACGCCCCGCCCGCCATGGCGCGCGCTTTCGCGCCCAGAGGGCGCGGTCAGCGCCGCCACCGCGCGCCCCACCCGCGTGCCGAGCGCGGCGAAGGCGGCGTTGCGCGCGGGCGTGACCAGCGCCCTGTGGGTCACGTCGAGCGGCACGATGGTGACGGGCGCACCCGCGCGCAGCACGATGTCGGCGGCCTCGGGATCGGCATGGATGTTGAACTCGGCCGCCGGGGTGACATTGCCGAGCGCGCGATGCGCGCCGCCCATGAGCACGATCTCGGCCACAAGCGTCACGATATCGGGCGCCCGGCGGAAGGCCGTGGCAAGATTGGTCAGCGGGCCGAGCGCCACCAGCGTCACCGTTCCCGGCGCGGCCTGCCGCAGGGTCTCGATCAGGAAATCGACCGCGTGGCGCGGATCAAGCGGGATCTCGGGGTCGGGCAGGGCCACGCCGCCAAGCCCGTCCTGCCCGTGGACCGTTTCGGCCGTCACCAGGGCCCGGCGCAGGGGCCGGTCGCAGCCCGCCATCACCGGCACGTCCCGCCGCCCCGCGAGCGCGCAGATCCGCCGCGCGTTGCGCGCCGTCAGATCGAGCGGCACGTTGCCTGCCACACAGGTCAGCCCGAGCACCTCCAGCGCCTCGCCCGAGGCCAGCGCCATCAGGATCGCCACGGCGTCATCCTGCCCCGGATCGGTATCGATGATGATCTTTCGCGCCATCCGCCGCCCCTCTGCCCGGCCCTGCCGCAGCATGATCGGCACCCGCCCGAATGTCCATCACGCGACGCGAATCACGCGGGCTTTCGCCTTCCGGGCTTGCCAGCCACCCGACGGCGGCGGACCGCGCTGCGCGCCCGGCCAGACGCGCGCCGGGAAATTTTCTGCCTTTTCCGCACTTTGTCCCCAGCTTTCCGTTTGGGATTCGCGCCATTCTGGCTATAGTCTCCGTCAAGCCTGCTGTCTGCCGCGCCATGCCGAGGGGAGCCGCCGTATGATCCGGTCGGAACTGATCCAGAAAATTGCCGATGAGAACCCGCATCTCTACCAGCGCGATGTGGAGAAGATCGTGAACACCATCTTCAACGAGATCACGGACGCGCTCGCGCAGGGCAACCGGGTCGAGCTGCGCGGCTTCGGGGCCTTCTCGGTCAAGAAGCGCGACGGGCGCATCGGGCGCAACCCCCGCACCGGCGAAAGCGTCGCGGTCGAGGAAAAGCACGTCCCCTTCTTCAAGACCGGCAAGCTTCTGCGCGACCGGCTCAACGGGCAGTGATCCATGCGCTATATCCGATACGCCTCCATCGCCATCTTCGGCCTTGCCCTCGTGCTGATCGCCCTGGCCAATCGCAACCTGGTCACGCTGCGGGTGCTGCCCGACGAGCTGGCGGGTTTTGCCGCCCTCAACCCGACCTATGAGCTGCCGCTCTTCGTGGTGATCTTCGGCGGCATCGCCCTCGGCCTCATCGTAGGCTTCATCTGGGAATGGATCCGCGAGGCGGGCGAGCGCGCCGCCGCCGCCCGTCAGGCACGCGAACTGGCCAGCCTGCGCGCCGAGGTGGAGCGGCTGCGCGGGGCCGCCCGGAAGGAGGGCGACGAAGTGCTCGCCCTGCTCGACAAGGCCGGCTGACACCGCCATGCCCGCATCCGTCCGCATCAAGATCTGCGGCCTGACCGAGGCCGCCGATGTCGCAGCCGCCGTGGCGGCGGGCGCGGCCTATGTGGGTTTCGTCCTCTTCCCGCCCTCGCCGCGCAGCCTGAGCCTCGCTGCCGCCCGCGCGCTCGCGCTCGAGGTGCCGCCGGGCGTGGCCAAGGTGGCGCTGACGGTGGATGCCGACGATACGCTGCTCGATGCGCTCTGCGCCGAGGTGCCGCTCGACATGCTGCAACTGCACGGGGCCGAGAGCCCGGCGCGCGTGCGCGAGGTCAAGGCGCGGCACGGCCTGCCGGTGATGAAGGCCATCGGCCTGGCCGGGGCGGCCGATCTCGCGCAGATCGACCGCTATGCCGGCGTGGCCGATCAGCTCCTGATCGACGCCAAGCCGCCACCGGGCGCGAGCCGTCCGGGCGGCAACGCGACCGCCTTCGACTGGGCGCTGATCGAGGGCCGCGACTGGCCCCTGCCCTGGCTTCTGGCGGGCGGGCTGACCCCGGACAATGTGGCCGAGGCGGTGCGGCGCAGCGACGCGCGGCAGCTCGACGTGTCCTCGGGCGTGGAATGCGCGCCGGGCCGCAAGGACCCGGCGCTCATCCGAGCCTTTGTCGAGGCCGCCCGCGCGGCCTGAACCGCTCAGCCCACAAGGCCCCCGTCGCGGCGCGTGACCACCACGATGGACGAGCGCGGCAGCCGCCCCTCGCCATCGGGGAAGGGCGCATCCGGGTGCTGGATGCCCACGAACATCGCGCGGCGGTCGGCGGACCAGGTGAGTCCCGTCACCTCCGATCCCCTGGGCCCGGTCAGGAAGCGCGCGATCTCACCCGTGACCGGATCGCCCGCGAGCATCTGGTTGTTGCCCATGCCCGCGAATTCCCCCTCGTTGCTGTCGTCGCCGTCGGTCTGGATCCAGACGATCCCGGCACTGTCGAAGGCCATGCCGTCGGGCGAGTTGAACATGTTGCCCGCGGTGATGTTTTCGGACCCGCCATAGACGTTGTTGGGATGGACCTCCGGGTTGCCCGCCATGACGTAGAGATCCCAGGTGAACCCGTCGGCGGCATGGTCGCCGCCCTCGGGCCGCCAGCGCACGACCTGGCCATAGTTGTTGGTCTCGCGCGGGTTCGGGCCGCCCACGGGCGTCTCGTCGCCCCCGGCATTCGGTTTCACGCCGCGGTTCTTGTTGTTGGTCAGGCAGCAATAGGCCTCCGCCGCATGCGGATTGGCCGCAACCCATTCGGGCCGGTCCATCGTCGTGGCCCCCACCGCCGATCCGGCCTCGCGCGCGAAGATCAGCACCTCGGCAAGGCTTGCCATGCCGGTGCTCTCGGGCGTCAGCGCCAGCCATTCGCCGGTGCCGTCCTCGTGGAATTTCGCGGCGTAGAGCGTGCCCTCGTCCAGAAGCCCTTCGGTCGGGCCACCGGGGGTATAGGTGCCGTCCGAGACGAAGCGATAGAGGAACTCGCCGCGCTCGTCATCGCCCATATAGACCACCACCCGGCCATCGGGAGCGAGCACGACCTCGGCATTCTCGTGCTTGAAGCGGCCCAGCCCGGTATGCTTCACGGGCGTGCTCTCGGGGTCGGCGGGGTCGATCTCGACCACCCAACCGGCGCGATGCGGCTCGTTGGGCTCCTGCGCGGTATCAAAACGCGCATCCCATTTGTGATAGTCGTAGCCGCGCCCTTCCGGCTTGATCCCGTAACGGGCATAGCCCGCCGCCACGGCATCCGGCAGTTCCGGGGTTCCGGTGGCCCCGAAATAGCCGTTGAAATTCTCCTCGCAGGTCAGGTAGGTGCCCCAGGGTGTCTTGCCCGAGCCGCAATTGTTGAACGTGCCAAGCGATGCCTTGCCGGTCGGATCGGCCTCGGTCTTGAGAAGGTCATGCCCCGCCGCCGGACCCGCGATCCGCATCGGCGTCAGATGGGTGATCCGGCGGTTGAAGGGGCTGTCGGTCACGATCTCCCAGCCCGCATCGCCCTCGCGCAGCTCCATCACCGTGACCCCCTGGAGTTTCTGCAACTTGCGCACATCCTCGAGGCTGGTGGGCACCCCCTCCTCGGCATGGGGCAGGTTCACGTCACGATTGGTGTATTCGTGGTTCACGACAAGCAATTGCCGCCCGTCCACGACAAAGCTTTCCATCCCGTCGGTATTCTCGCCGAACACCCGGTCGGCACTGGCGGCATCCCCGCCGGTCGCGTGGTCGAAGGCGGGCGCGTCGGTAAAGAGCGGATCGCCCCAGCGCGCCAGCACCTGCCAGTCATAGCCCTCGGGCACATGCACCGTGTGATCGGTCTGCGCGGCGATGGGGGTGAAGGCGAAGCGCGCGCCCTCGGCATTGGCACGGACCGGGGCCAGCCCCGCCGCCATTGCCGCCGCGCCGGAACCGAAGGCCAGCAGGCCCGACATGAACCCCCGCCGCGACAGCGCGGCCTCCACCACGCGGTCGAAATCACAGGTATCGGGGCGCGGATTGGTCATCTCGTCCCAGTCATCGGCAGACAGGCGGGTGAGGTCGGTCTCGGTCATGGCAGCTCTCCTTCTCGGTTGGCGCGGTCGTCGCAGGCCCGGGCGACCGCATGATGGCCCGGGCTTTCGAGACCGTAGCCGATTCCCGTAACAATCCGTCTTCAGACCGGAGCGCGCCCCGAATTTCGAGATCGCCGCGAAACGCGGGGCTGACGCAAGAAATGCAAAGATTCACCCCCTTTCACGACATTTTATCCGCCATATCGCCTTGACGCCCCCTGCCCCCGGACCTACTGTCGCTGCCACGCAGCATGGGAGTCGCCTCCGTGATCACGCTTGTAGACATCGTAGGCAAATTGCGCATGGGCCGGTGACGGAAGACCATATCGGCACCCCATGCGCCCCCGCCATCCGATCGGGGGCTTTTTTGTGCGGATCGAAGTGACGTCATATACGGAGCAAGAGCGATGACACGTCAGATGAGCGGCGCGAAGATGGTGGTCCAGGCCCTCAGGGATCAGGGCGTGGACGTCGTGTTCGGCTATCCCGGCGGGGCCGTGCTGCCCATCTATGACGAGATCTTCCAGCAGAACGACATCCGCCACATCCTCGTGCGTCATGAACAGGGTGCGGTGCATGCCGCCGAAGGCTATGCGCGCTCCACCGGCAAGCCGGGCGTCGTGCTCGTGACCTCCGGCCCCGGGGCGACCAACGCCGTCACCGGCCTCACCGACGCGCTGATGGATTCCATCCCGCTTGTCGTGCTCACCGGGCAGGTGCCCACCTTCATGATCGGCAACGACGCCTTCCAGGAGGCCGATACCGTGGGCATCACGAGGCCCTGCACCAAGCATAACTGGCTGGTCTCGGACACGAAGAACCTTTCTGACATCATCCACCAGGCGTTCCACGTCGCCACCTCGGGCCGCCCCGGCCCGGTCCTGATCGACATCCCCAAGGACGTGCAATTCGCCAGCGCCGAGTATGTCGGCCCGAGACAGGCCCGCACGCATCACTATCAGCCGCAGGTCAAGGGCGATATCGAGAGCATCACCGATCTGGTGGCCGCGCTGGAAAAGGCCCGGCGCCCGATCTTCTACACCGGCGGCGGCGTGATCAATTCCGGCCCCGCGGCAAGCCAGCTTCTGCGCGAGCTGGTCGAGGCCACGGGCATCCCCATCACCTCGACCCTGATGGGCCTCGGGGCCTATCCCGCCTCCGGCAAGCACTGGCTGGGAATGCTCGGGATGCACGGGCTCTACGAGGCCAACATGGCCATGCATGGCTGTGATCTCATGATCAATATCGGCGCGCGCTTCGACGACCGGATCACCGGACGGCTGGATGCGTTCAGCCCCGACTCGATCAAGGCCCATATCGACATCGACCCCTCCTCGATCAACAAGGTGATCAAGACCGACATCCCCATTGTCGGCGACATCGCCCATGTGCTCGAGGATCTGCTCAAGGTCTGGAAGGCGCGCGGGCGCAAGACCAATGCCGAGGCCATCGCGAAATGGTGGGCGCAGATCAGGGACTGGCGCAAGGTGGACTGCCTGAGTTTCACGCAGACCGGCCCCACCATCAAGCCGCAATATGCGCTCCGGCGGCTCGAGGCGCTGACACGGGAGCGTGACCGCTATATCTGCACCGAGGTGGGCCAGCACCAGATGTGGGCCGCGCAATATCTGGGCTTCGAGGATCCGAACCGCTGGATGACCTCCGGCGGCCTCGGCACCATGGGCTACGGATTTCCTGCGTCCATCGGCGTGCAGATCGCCCACCCGGACGCGCTCGTGATCAACGTCGCCGGAGAGGCGTCCTGGCTCATGAACATGCAGGAGATGGGCACCGCGATCCAGTATCGCCTGCCCGTGAAGCAGTTCATCCTCAACAACGAGCGCCTCGGCATGGTCCGGCAATGGCAGGAACTGCTGCATGGCGAACGCTATTCGTCCTCCTGGTCCGAGGCGCTTCCGGATTTCGTGAAACTGGCCGAGGCGTTCGGGGCCAAGGGCATCCTGTGCAAGGATCCGGCCGATCTCGATGACGCGATCATGGAGATGCTCGATCATGACGGCCCGGTGATCTTCGACTGCCTGGTGGAAAAGCACGAGAACTGCTTCCCGATGATCCCCTCGGGCGAGCCGCACAACAAGATGCTGCTGGGGGAGTCCAGCACGAAGGACGCGATCAAGGAAGGCGGCGCGGTGCTGGTGTGAGCCTGTTTTCCTGAAAAGAAAACGTCCCGGAATTCTTTCGGAATTCCGGGGCACCGCGCCACCTCTGGCCCTGCCGCTTCGATTGGCATATATTGCCAGAAACACCCGATGGAGAGGCCCCATGCCAACCCGCAACGTCGTGCTGACCGAACACCAGTCGGCGCTGATTGACAGTCTCGTGGCCTCCGGGCGCTATCAGAACGCCTCCGAGGCGCTGCGCGCGGGGCTGCGCCTGCTGGAGCACGAGGAGGAGACGCGCTCGGCGCTCATCCGCCGCATCGACGGGGCCTTGGCGGACCACGCCGCGACCGGTGCGCTCGAGGAGGACGGAGCGACCACCATCCGCCGCAGTTTCGCCCGCGCCCGAAGGGGGCAAGACGGCGCGAATGCCGGGTAGCTACCGCTTTTCCCGTCGGACCGCCGAGAGACTGAGCGAGATCGCCACATGGACCAACGCCACCTTCGGCCCGGCACAGGCAGACCGCTGCGAGAGGCTTTTCATCGACCGGCTCGCCGCGCTGACCGAGGGGCGGGTGCAGACCCGGCCGCTCTCGCGCCTCACCGGCGCGGCGCATCACGAGACGCTGACGACCCTCAAGGTCGGCCGGCACCTGCTGATCCTTCTTCCCGAGCCCCAAGGCTGGGTTGTGATCGACATCCTGCATGACGCGCAGAACCTGACCGACCGCGATTTTGACCAAGAGGAACCCTGACCCATGTCCGCCCTGAAAATCAAGAAAGGCTCGTCCAAGCACTCGGCCTACAATCTGCGGCCCACCTTCTCGGACGTGCAGGAGACCCACACGCTGGCCGTGATCGTCGATAACGAGCCCGGCGTGCTTGCCCGCGTGATCGGCCTCTTCTCGGGGCGCGGCTACAATATCGACAGCCTCACCGTGGCCGAGGTGGACCATACCGGCCACACAAGCCGCATCACCATCGTCACCACCGGCACGCCGCAGGTGATCGAGCAGATCAAGGCGCAGCTTGGCCGCATCGTCCCGGTCCACGAGGTTCATGACCTGACCGTGGAGGGACCGAGCGTCGAGCGCGAACTGGCACTTCTCAAGGTCGAGAGTGAGGGCGACAAGCGCGTGGAGGCGCTGCGCCTTGCCGACATCTTCCGCGCCAAGGTGGTGGACAGCACGCTCACGAGCTTCGTCTTCGAGATCACCGGCGGGCCGGAAAAGATCGACGCCTTCGCCGAGCTGATGCGTCCGCTCGGCCTGCATGAGATGGCGCGCACCGGGGTTGCGGCCATGTCGCGCGGGGTCTGACGGGGCATCGCGGCCCGCGCATGTCGCGCGCGGCCCGGTTCGGCGTCGTTTCGGGGCGCGCGGCGGGGAACGGGCGGGGCAAAGCTGTGGTCCTGTCCCCAGGCCCGAGAGGTGCGACATGACCCCGTCAAGCGATCTGAGCCGCGTCCGCGCCCCCGTGGCCGAGGCGCGCGGCCTGCCCAATGAGCATTACACCGATCCGCACGTCTTTGCCGAGGAGCGCGACGCGCTCCTTTTCGGACAGTGGGCGGGGCTTGCCGTGGCCGCCGACGTGCCCGAGCCGGGCGATGCGCGGCCGCTCGACTTTCTGGGAATGCCGCTGCTGCTCCTGCGCGACAAGGCGGGACAGGTGCGGGTCTTTCAGAACATCTGCCGCCATCGCGGCATGATCCTCGTCGATGCGCCGCGCCGGATCGAGGGGGGCGATCTGCTGCCCCTACCATTCCTGGTGCCATGCGACCACGGGCGATCTTGTGGCCACGCCGCATGTGGGCGGTCCGGGGCAGAACACCCACGACGCGATCCGCCGCGCCGAACTGGAGCTGATCGAGATCCGCACCCATGTATGGCGCTTGACGCGGCCCTCCTGCACGCCCATGCGGCGGGCGACCGCGCCGCGCTGATCGGGCTCCGTACAGAGGCGGCAGGGCGCGTGCCCGACCCGGACGCCGCCGCCTTCTTTCTCACCCAGGCCTATGTCTTCGCGCTCGAGACGGGCGCATCGCAGGCGCGCGCGCTTCATGCCCGGCTCATGGCCGCGGGCCGCGAGAGCTGAGGGCGCTTGCGCGCGGGCGTCGAACGGCTACCTATGGGGCAGAACCACAGGAGACCGCGCGTGCAACTCGCCATCCCCTTCGACAACAGCTATGTCCGCCTGCCCGCGCAGTTCCACACGCGGCAGGGGGCGGTGCCGGTGCGCGCGCCGCGCCTGTTGCGCTTCAACGCGGCCCTGGCGGCAGAGCTTGGCATCACGGGCGGCGACGCGGCCACGCTCGCGCAGGTCTTTTCCGGCAACGAGACCCCCGAAGGGGCGGCCCCGCTGGCGCAGGTCTATGCCGGGCATCAGTTCGGCGGTTTCTCGCCGCAGCTTGGCGACGGGCGCGCGCTTCTTCTGGGCGAGGTGGTGGACCGGCAGGGCCGGCGCCGCGACATCCAGCTCAAGGGCTCGGGCCCCACGCCCTATTCGCGCATGGGCGACGGGCGGGCCTGGCTGGGTCCGGTGCTGCGCGAATACGTGGTCTCCGAGGCGATGCACGCGCTTGGCATTCCCACCACCCGCGCGCTGGCCGCCGTGGCCACCGGCGAGCCGGTCCGGCGCGAGACCGGTGCGCTGCCGGGCGCGGTGCTCACGCGGGTGGCGGCCAGCCATATCCGCGTCGGCACCTTCCAGTATTTCGCCGCCCGGCGCGACATTGCCAGTCTGCGCGCGCTCTACGACTACACCGTCGCGCGGCACTATCCGCATGTGGAGACGCCCGCGCAACTTCTCTCCGAGGTGATCCGGCGGCAGGCGCGGCTTGTTGCGCAATGGCTCTCGGTGGGCTTCATCCACGGGGTGATGAACACCGACAACACCGCCATCTCGGGCGAGACGATCGACTATGGCCCCTGCGCCTTCCTGGACATCTACCATCCGCAGACCGTCTTCAGCTCGATCGACGCCCATGGCCGCTATGCCTATGACAATCAGGCCACCGTGATCGTCTGGAACATGGCGCAATTCGCCACCGCGCTGGTGCCGCTCATGCCGGAGACGGAGGCGGCCGTGGAAGAGTTCACCGCGCTCGTCCACGCCATGCCGGACCTGATCGAAACGGAATGGCACCATGCCTTCGGGCGCAAGATCGGCATTGCCGCGCCGGGGCCGGAGGATGCTGCGCTCGTGGCCGATCTCCTGACGCGCATGGCTGCGGGGCGGGCGGATTTCACCAATACCTTCCGCGCGCTCCTCGAAGGCGGCGCACGCGATCAGTTCCTCGACCCCGCGGCCTTCGATGCGTGGGAGGCGGGCTGGCGCGCGCGGCTGGCGCGCGAGGCGGACCCGCAGGCGGTGATGCGCGCCGCCAACCCGGCCTTCATCCCGAGAAATCACCGCATGGAGCAGATGATCGAGGCCGCCCTGGCAGGCGATCTCGGCCCGTTCGAGCGGCTTCTCGACGTGCTCTCGCGCCCTTTTGAGGACCAGCCGGACGCCGCCGATCTCAGACGCCCGCCCGCCCCGTCAGAGGTGGTGCAGGCCACGTTCTGCGGCACCTGACATGCCCCGGGACGGGGCCGCGCCCTACGCGCCGCGCACCCGGCGAAAGCACAGGATGCGCCCGCGCGACGGCCCCGGATCGTAGGTGAGGTCCGAATCCGACATGCAATCGACGATGCGCTTGATCACGCTGTCAGCGTAGCGGCCCGGATGCAGTTCCATCATGACATGGCGCACATGGCCGGGCCAGGGTGCCTCGAATAGATGCTCCTCCGCCCCTTCGATATCCATGATCACCACATGCGGGCGCGTGCGCGCCATGAGATCGCCAAGCCCCAGTTGCGGCACCTCGGCAAGCGTGTCGGGGCACGCCCCCTCCTCGGCGATCCGCGCCGCCCAGAAGCTGCGCGCGGCATCGAAGGCAAGCGGCGCGTCGCTGCCGGTCATGCCGCCGATGGCCCCGTGCAGCAGCGTCGCGGCCCCGACCCCGTTGCGCTCCAGATTGGCGCGAATGACCGGCAGCATCAAAGGGTTGGCCTCGACCGTGGTGACATTCTCGGGCCCGGCGATCCGCGCGCAGAGGGCCGCGACATAGCCGATGCCCGATCCCAGCTCGAGCACCCGCTGGCCCGGTCTGAGCCGCATCGCGGCGGCGCGCGCCTCGTCGGCCTCGTAGCTGCCCGAGGCAAGCTTGGCGCTGATGCGTTCGTTGAGAAGCGCGTCCGGCACCGCAAGGCGCAGCCCGTCGATCTCATATTCCGCCATGGGCCGTCCCTTGCCGTTGATTCCGGGCGGTCAAGCCCCTAGACCATCCTCAGCAGAGATCGGGAGCACGGGCAATGCAGCTCTTTGTCGGGCTTGGCAATCCGGGCGCGAAATACGCGGGAAACCGGCACAATATCGGGTTCATGGCCGTCGAGGCGATCGCCTCGGCGCATGGCTTCGGCCCGTGGCGGGCGAAATTCCAGGGGCTGGTGAGCGAGGGCGTGCTCGGCGGCGAGAAGGTGATCCTGCTCAAGTCCGAGACCTTCATGAACCTCTCGGGCCAATCGGTGGGGGAGGCGGCGCGCTTCTACAAGATCGCGCCCGAGGCCGTGACCGTCTTTCACGACGAGCTCGACCTTGCGCCCGGCAAGCTGCGCGTCAAGCGCGGGGGGGGACATGCGGGCCATAACGGGTTGCGTTCGATCATCGCCCATATCGGGGCGGAGTTCCAGCGCGTGCGCCTCGGGATCGGCCATCCGGGGCACAAGGACCGGGTGGCGGCCTATGTGCTTCAGGATTTCGCCAGGGCCGAGGCGGGCTGGCTCGACGATCTTCTGCGCGGCATTGCCGAGGGCGCGCCGTGGCTGGCCCGGGGCAAGCCAGACCGTTTCCAGACCGCCGTGGCGCAGCGCATGGCCCCGCCCCGGCCGGACAGGAACCGGCCAGCTCCCGAGCCAGAGCCCGAAACCGCACCCGCCGAGGACCGGCGCAGCCCGTTGCAGAAACTCGTGGACCGGTTCCGATAGGCCGGGACGGCGCGGCCAGGTCCACCTCTTCCCCAGCGTCACTCTTGATCGCGGCAATGCGAGTGGCTCAAGTCGGGGCGAAGGGAGGACGGACCATGCGCACGGCGTTGAAATGGCTTGCCCGGATCGGGATCGCGCTTTTGCTCGCGGCGCTGGTCGTGGGGCTGTGGAAGCGCGACGAGATCGCACGGCTCCGGGCGGTCAACACGCTCTTCGACAAGGGGCATATCGTCGAGAACTTCTCGCATATGGATCGCGCCTTTCTCACCGTGCCGGTGCCGCGCGGCGCGGGGCCGGTCTCGGCCCTGCCGAAGGGCGCGGAAATGACCCTGCCCAAGGGCGCGGCGGACTGGATCGCGGCGCGCGGCGTCACCTCGCTTCTGGTGCTGCACGAGGGCCGGATCGCGCATGAAAGCTATCACCAGGGCACGGGCCCCGAGGATCGCCGGACAAGCTGGTCGGTGGCCAAGAGCTTTCTCTCGGCGCTCTACGGGATCAGCCTGGCGAAGGGCGAGATCGCCTCGCTCGACGATCCGGTGACGGCCTGTGCGCCCGCGCTCGCGGGCAGCGTCCATGAGGGCACCACCATCCGGCACCTGATGCAGATGACCAGCGGGGTGGCCTTCGACGAGGATTATCTCGACTACACTTCCGACATCAACCGCATGGGCCGGGTGCTGGCGCTCGGCGGCTCCATGGACGGGTTCGCCGCCGGGATCTCGGCCCGCGCCGCGCCGCCGGGCACGCGCTGGCACTATGTCTCCATCGACACGCATGTTCTGGCCATGGTGCTGCGCGGGGCAACGGGGCGCGCGCTGCCGGGGCTCATGTCCGAACGGCTCATCGCGCCGCTGGGGTTCGAGGCAGAGCCCTATTTCCTTACCGATGGCGAGGGGGTGGCCTTTGCCCTGGGCGGGCTGAATGTCACCACGCGGGACTATGCGCGCTTCGGCCTGATGGTGGCGCGGATGGGCCGTTATGGCGGCGTTCAGATCGTGCCGGAGGACTGGATCGCCGCCGCCACCACGCCAGGCGCGCCCACCGAACCGGGCAAGCTGCAATACGGCTATCAATGGTGGATGCCCGCCGATGCGCGGGAGGGCGAATTCTTTGCCCACGGCATCTACGGGCAATACATCCATATCGACCGCGCCCGCGACGCGGTGATCGTCGTGACCGCCGCCGACCGGGGCTTTCGGGAGCCGGGCGTGACGGAAAGCAACATCGCAATGCTGCGCCGGATCGCCTCCACGCTCTGAGCGGCGCTTGCTCCCGGCCTGTCCCGTCCTATAGTGGAACCCGGTCGGATGAGGGAGGCGAGCATGAACATCAGGATGGAGCCATCGGAAAACGTGCTGGGCGGCACGCTTGCGCCCTGTTCGCGCGACCCTCTGACCGGGTTCTTCCGCGACGGGCATTGCAATACCTGCACCGAGGATACCGGCAGCCACACGGTCTGCGCGGTGATGACGGCCGAGTTCCTCGCCTATTCCAAATATGTCGGCAACGATCTGAGCACCCCGCGCCCGGAATTCCGCTTTCCGGGGCTGAAGCCCGGCGATCGCTGGTGCCTTTGCGCGGGCCGCTTCCTTCAGGCCCATGACGAGGGCTGCGCGCCGCGCGTCGATCTGGCCGCGACCCATGCCCGCGCGCTGGAGATCGTGCCGCTTTCGGTCCTGCGCGCCCATGCGGCGGAGGGCTGAGCCATGGCCACGCTGCCGCTGCTGACGGAGGCCGAGATGAGCCCCGAGGCGCGCGCCGTGCTCGACGATATCCGCGCCACACGCGGCTCCGACTTCATCAACAATTTCTGGCGCGCGCTGGCGCATGATCCGGCGCTGCTGCGCGCGACATGGGAGCGGCTCAAGGCGGTGATGGCCCCCGGCGCGCTCGATCCGCTCGTCAAGGAGATGCTCTATGTCGCCGTCTCGGTGGCCAATGGGTGCGAGTATTGCATCCACTCCCACACCGCCGCCGCCCGCGCCAAGGGGATGACGCCCGAACAGCACGGCGAATTGCTGGCGGTGATCGGCATGGCGGCACAGACCAACGCGCTGGCCACCGCGCTCCAGGTGCCGGTGGACGAGGCGTTTCAGGCGTGAACGCGGCCTAGCCGCCGGTCTTCATGTCGAAGCCGAGATGTTTGGCGACGGTGAAGATGTCCTTGTCGCCGCGCCCGCACATGTTCATCACCAGCAGGTGGTCAGCGGGCAGGTTGGGCGCGATCTTCATCACATGGGCAAGAGCGTGGGAGGGTTCCAGCGCGGGAATGATGCCCTCGGTCTCGCAGCAGAGCTGGAAGGCCTCCAGCGCCTCGGTGTCGGTGATCGCCACATACTGCGCGCGGCCCGTCTCGTGCAGCCAGCTATGCTCGGGGCCGATGCCGGGATAGTCGAGCCCCGCCGAGATCGAATGGCCTTCGAGGATCTGGCCGTCCGCGTCCTGAAGCAGATAGGTGCGGTTGCCATGCAGCACGCCGGGCCGCCCGCCGGTGAGCGAGGCGCAATGCTCCATCCGGTCATCGACACCGTGGCCCCCGGCCTCGACCCCGATGATCGCCACCTCCTTGTCGTCAAGGAACGGATAGAAGAGCCCCATCGCGTTCGACCCCCCGCCGATGGCCGCGACCAGCGTGTCGGGCAGGCGGCCCTCGGCCTCCTGCATCTGCTCGCGCGTCTCCCGTCCGATGATCGACTGGAAATCGCGCACCATCGCCGGATAGGGGTGCGGCCCCGCCACGGTGCCGATGCAATAGAACGTGTCGCGCACATTGGTCACCCAGTCGCGCAGCGCGTCGTTCATCGCGTCCTTGAGCGTGCCGCGCCCGGAGGTGACCGGGATCACCTCGGCCCCGAGCAGGCGCATCCGGAACACGTTGGGTGCCTGCCGCTCGACATCATGCGCGCCCATGTAGACCACGCATTTCAGCCCGAACTTGGCGCAGACCGTGGCCGTGGCCACGCCGTGCTGACCGGCCCCGGTCTCGGCGATGATGCGCTTCTTGCCCATGCGGCGGGCAAGGATGATCTGGCCCAGAACGTTGTTGATCTTGTGCGCGCCGGTGTGGTTCAGCTCGTCGCGCTTCATGTAGACCTTGGCGCCGCCCAGCCGCTCGGTCAGCCGTTCCGCGAAATAGAGCGGGCTGGGCCGGCCCACGTAATGCTTCCAGAGGAAATCCATCTCGGCCCAGAAATCCGGGTCGGTCTTGGCATGTTCGTACCGCTCTTCCAGTTCCAGGATGAGCGGCATCAGCGTCTCGGAGACGAAGCGCCCGCCGAAATCGCCGAAACGGCCCTTGTCGTCGGGGCCGGTCATGAAGGAATTGAACAGATCATTGGCCATGGATCGCGCCCCCTCTTCGTTCATCACGTCCTAGTGCGCGCCGCGCCCGAGGGCAAGCCCGCCTCAGCCCAGCCGCTCGGCATGCCAGGCCAGGTGATCGGCGGCGAAGGAGGCAACGAAGAAATAGGAATGGTCATAACCCGCCTGCAACCGGATCTGCCCCGCCTGCCGCCGCCGCGCCATGGCCCCGGCCAGCGCCTCGGGCATGAGCAGGTCCAGGAAAGGGTCCGCCGTCCCCTGATCTATGAGCAGATCGCCGGGCCAGCCGCGCTCCTCCATGAGCAGCGCCGCATCGTGGCCCTGCCAGAGGCTTTCGTCCGCCCCGAGATAGGCCCCGAGCTGCTTGCGCCCCCAGTCCGATTGCGTGGGATGCGCTATGGGCGCGAAGGCCGAGAGCGCGGCGAACGCCCCAGGGTTGCGCAGCGCCAGCGTGAGCGCCCCGTGCCCGCCCATGGAATGGCCGGTGATGCCGTGCCGGTCGGCCAGCGGAAACGCCCCCGTGACCAGCGCGCGCAATTCCTCAAGCACGTAGTCATACATGCGGAAATGCGGCGACCAGGGGGCCTGGCTGGCATTGACATAGAACCCCGCCCCCTGCCCCAGGTCATGGGCGTCGTCATCGGCCACGCCCTCGCCGCGCGGGCTGGTGTCGGGAAAGATCACCGCCAGCCCGTGCCGCGCGGCATGGGCCTGAAATCCGCCCTTCTCCATGGCATTCGCATGGGTGCAGGTCAGTCCCGAGAGATACCACAGAAGCGGCACCGGCCCGGCCTCGGCCTGCGGCGGCAGGTAGAGGGCGAAGGTCATGTCGCAATCGCAGACCTCCGAGCGGTGGCGATAGACCCCTTGCACGCCGCCGAAGCTGCGGACCTCCGAGACGGTCTCCATGCTCAATACTCCACCACCGCGCGGATCGACTCGCCCCGGTGCATGAGGTCGAAGCCGTGGTTGATCTGATCGAGGGTCAGCTTGTGGGTGATCATCGGGTCGATCTCGATCATGCCGGACATGTACATGTCCACGATCTTCGGCACGTCGGTGCGCCCGCGCGCGCCGCCGAAGGCCGTGCCGCGCCAGACCCGGCCGGTGACAAGCTGGAAGGGCCGGGTGCTGATCTCGGCACCCGCCGGGGCCACGCCGATGATCACGCTCTCGCCCCAGCCCTTGTGCGCGGATTCGAGCGCGGCGCGCATGACATTGACGTTGCCGGTGGCGTCGAAGGTGTAATCCGCACCGCCCCCGGTCAGGTCCACCAGATGCGCGACCAGATCGCCCGAAACCTCGGCCGGGTTGACGAAATCGGTCATGCCGAAATGGCGGCCCATCTCGGCCTTGGCCGGGTTGAGATCGACACCGACGATCTGGATCGCCCCGGCGAGCCGCAGCCCCTGGATGACGTTGAGCCCGATGCCGCCCAGGCCGAAGACGATGGCGCGGCTGCCCAGCTCCACCTTGGCGGTGTTGATCACGGCACCGATGCCCGTGGTCACGCCGCAGCCGATATAGCAGATCTTGTCAAACGGTGCATCCTTGCGCACCTTGGCCAGCGCGATCTCGGGGACCACGGTGTGATTGGCGAAGGTCGAGCAGCCCATGTAATGGTGGATGGGCGTGCCGTCGCGCATGGAAAAGCGCGTCGTGCCGTCGGGCAGAAGGCCCTTGCCCTGCGTCGCGCGGATGGACTGGCAGAGGTTGGTCTTGGGGTTGAGGCAGTAGTCGCATTCGCGGCATTCGGGCGTGTAAAGCGGGATGACGTGATCGCCCACTTCAAGGCTTGTCACCCCCTCGCCCAGTTCCACGACCACGCCCGCACCCTCATGGCCGAGGATGGCGGGGAAAATCCCCTCCGGGTCATCGCCCGAACGGGTGAACTCGTCGGTGTGGCAGAGCCCCGTGGCCTTGATCTCGACCAGCACCTCGCCCGCGCGGGGCCCGTCGAGATTGACCTCCATGATCTCCAGCGGCTTGCCCGCCTCCAGTGCAACCGCGGCCCTCGTGCGCATGCGCGATCCCCCTCTTTCGTGTTGATCCGTTTTTCGTGTTGATCCGTTGACGCGGCGATCTTGGCGCAGCGCGCGGCGCGTGTCCACGCCCGTCTCGGCCCGGACCGCCGCCCGCCGGGGACCAGGCCGGTCGCGGCGCCCCTATTCGGCCGCCTGCGCGGTACCCGCCTCGATCTCGGCGGCGCGCTTCTCGACCTCTTCGACGATATGCTCGATCATCCGGTCATTGGTCATCTTGTGGCTGGCCTTGCCCGCGAGATAGACCATGCCCGCGCCCGCGCCGCCGCCGGTGAAGCCCACATCGGTCATCAGCGCCTCGCCGGGCCCGTTCACGACGCAGCCGATGATCGACAGGCTCATCGGCGTCTTGATATGCGCAAGCCGCTCCTCGAGGATCTCGACGGTGCGGATCACGTCGAAGCCCTGACGCGCGCAGGACGGGCAGGAGATGATGTTGACCCCCCGGTGCCGCAGCCCGAGCGCCTTGAGGATCTCGTAGCCGACCCTGACCTCCTCCACCGGGTCGGCCGAGAGGCTCACGCGGATCGTGTCGCCGATCCCGGCCCAGAGCAGGTTGCCCAGCCCGATCGCGCTCTTGATCGTGCCGGTCATCAGCCCGCCCGCCTCGGTGATGCCGAGATGGAGCGGCGCATCGGTGGCCTCGGCCAGTTGCTGGTAGGCGGCGGCGGCCAGGAACACGTCCGAGGCCTTCACGCTGATCTTGAACTCGTGAAAATCGTTGTCCTGCAGGATGCGGATATGGTCGAGCCCCGATTCCACCATCGCCTCGGGGCAGGGCTCGCCATATTTCTCGAGCAGGTGCTTCTCCAGGCTGCCCGCGTTCACCCCGATCCGCATGGAACAGCCGTGATCGCGGGCGGCCGCTATCACCTCGCGCACGCGGTCCTGGCTGCCGATATTGCCGGGGTTGATGCGCAGGCAGGCCGCGCCCGCCTCTGCCGCCTCGATACCGCGTTTGTAATGGAAATGGATGTCGGCCACGATCGGCACCGGGCTTTCGCGGACGATCTCTCGCAGCGCCTTCGACGACGCCTCGTCCGGCACCGAGACGCGCACGATGTCGGCCCCCGCCTCGGCGGCGGCCTGCACCTGCGCGACCGTCCCGGCCACGTCGGTCGTGAGCGTGTTGGTCATGGTCTGGACGCTGATCGGGGCATCCCCGCCCACCGGCACGGGCCCCACCATGATGCGGCGCGACCTGCGCCGTTCGATGTTGCGCCAGGGGCGGATGGGATTGTGCGTCATCGCTTGGCCCCGCTCGGTTAAAGGATACGGCGTAGAGATAGCGCGCCCAGGCGCGCGCGGCAATCGCGCTCAGTCCTGCGAGAGTTCGGCGACGTGGCGTTGAAGGTCGCGGTCGGCTTCCGGATCGGCCAGGGCGAAGCGCGCGGTCAGGTCATCGGCGGCAAGCGCCACGTTCGACGTCACCGCGCCGCGCGGCCCCACGGGGCCGTAATGCTGTCCGTTGACCGCGAAATAGATCGCGCCCGATTCGCCCACGCGCAGGAGCGGCGGTTCTTCCGTTTCCGGCACGTCATAGGTATCGCCCGCGTTCAGGATGCCCTCGAAGAGCACCGAGCCGTCGGCCCCGCGCACGCGCACCCAGGCCGGGCGCACGGCCACAACCTGCACATCGGGGCGCGCGTCCGCCACCACCTGAGGCGCGGCGGGCGCGCTCTCCTGCGCCTCCTGCAACGCGCGGGCGATGGCGCTGGCATGGTCGGCCACCGGGGCCGCCGGGCTCAGCGTGCCGACCTCGCGCGGATCGAGCGTCGAGATGGGCGCGTCCCGCGCCACCATCACCGGGACGTCAAGCGCCTTGGGCCGGTAGAGGCGGCTCAGCCGGTCCTCGACCGGCGGCTGGAACCCGCCCCCCTCTGCCGTGCCATCGGCCCCGCGCGTGACCTGCGCAAGCGGATCGAGCTCGGCCAGCACCACCGGCGTGTTCTCGACCGGGGCAAGCTGCACCTGCTGGACCTGCCGCAGCACGCTCCATCCGCCGTAGCCGATCGCCCCGATCAGCGCCACCAGCACCAGCGCCGAGCCGACCGCCGCCGGCTCGATCCGGGCAAGAAAGCTTTCGGTCGCGGGCACGAAGGGGGTGCCGCCGCCCAGCAGCGGGTCGGGGCCGCGCGGTCGCGCGGGGGCCGTGCGCTCCGCCCCGCGCTTGGACGAGGCTTCGTCCGACATGCCATGCGCGATGGAAAAGCCCGACTCGGCGCAAAAAGCGGCAAAGGTCTTGTCCGGGTCCATCCCGAGATAGCGCGCGTAGGAGCGCACATAGCCTGGGATGAAGCCGGGCGTGTCGAAAACGGACGGGTCCGCATTCTCGATGGCGGCGACGTAATTGGCGCGGATGCGCAACTCACGCTCCACGTCGAGAAGGGATTTGCCGAGGGTCGCGCGCTCGCCGCGCATCAGATCGCCGAGCCGCACCTCATAGGCGTCAAAGCCGCGAATTTCGGCTTCCTCAGCCTCCGCGTTGCGCGCGTTCCACCGCCCGATCATCCGCCCATGTGCCTCTTTCATGTCCCTCAGGTCGGGACCGAGCTGTTCGATTCGCCCCCTGCCCTTTTCTTTACGTCAGATTAACACACGGCAATGACAATTGCACCCGCCGTGGCGTCATCCCGCCAGTTCTGCGCGGTTGAGCGCGCACTGTGCCCAAAGCGCGTCCATCGCCTGCACAAGCCGGTCCATCTCCTCGGGCCCGTGGACCGGCGAGGGGGTGAAGCGCAGCCGCTCGGTGCCGCGCGGCACGGTCGGGAAATTGATCGGCTGCACGTAGATGCCATAGCCCTCGAGCAGCATGTCGCTGAGTGCCTTGGTATGCACCGGATCGCCCACGATCACCGGCACGATATGGCTGCCATGGTCGATGATCGGCAGGCCCAGCCCCTTGAGCCGGGTCTTGAGGATGCGGGCCTGAGTCTGGTGGCGCTCGCGCAGCCGCGCGCCCTCGGCGGATTTGAGCAGCGCGACAGAGGCCCGCGCGCCCGCCGCCAGGGCCGGGGCAAGCGAGGTGGAGAAGATGAAGCCCGGCGCGTAACTTCTTATTGCGTCGCACATTTTCGCCGAGGCGGCGATATAGCCCCCCATCACGCCATAGGCCTTGGCCAGGGTGCCGTTGATGATGTCGAGCCGGTGCATGAGCCGGTCCCGCTCGCAGATGCCCGCCCCGCGCGCGCCGTACATGCCGACCGCATGCACCTCGTCGATATAGGTCAGCGCGCCGAACTCGTCGGCCAGGTCGCAGATCGCCTCGATCGGCCCGAAATCGCCATCCATCGAATAGACGCTCTCGAAGGCGATGAGCTTGGGGGCCTCCGGGTCGTCGGCGGCCAGAAGCTCGCGCAGGTGATCCACGTCGTTGTGCCGGAATATCCGCTTGCCCCCGCCATTGCGGCGCACGCCCTCGATCATGCTGGCATGGTTGAGCGCGTCGGAATAGATGATGAGGCCCGGAAAGAGCCTGGGCAGGGTCGAGAGCGTGGCGTCATTGGCGACATAGGCGGAGGTGAACAGAAGCGCCGCCTCCTTGCCGTGCAGATCGGCCAGTTCCGCCTCGAGCCGCTTGTGATAGACGGTCGTGCCGGAAATGTTGCGCGTCCCGCCCGAGCCCGCGCCGGTGGCGTCGATCGCCTCGTGCATCGCGCGCAAGACCTCGGGGTGCTGCCCCATGCCAAGGTAATCGTTGCCGCACCAGACGGTGATCGGCCGCTCGCTGCCATCGGGCCGCCGCCAGAGCGCATGGGGAAACCTGCCCTTCTCGCGCTCGATGTCGATGAAGGTGCGATACCGCCCCTCCTCGTGCAGACGGTTGATCGCTTGGTCGAGCCTGGCCGCGTAGTTCACTGGCATTGTCCTTCCCTCAGACCCGGCACCTGCGCCGGGCTTCTGCATCTTCGGCGTCACATATTCAGTTTCCTGCACATATGTATACCGTGTCACCCTCGTGACGCCAGATTACAAATTGCCGCCCCCGCCTCCTTGACCTCGGTCAAGCCGCTGGACACGCTCCGCCCGGCTGATACCTTCGTGCGCAACCACATCCAAGCGCAAAGGCCCGCCATGACCCTCACCGCCACGCTCACCCGGATCGACGAAACCTTGCCCGAGGCCCTCGATCGGCTCATGGGGCTTCTGCGCATTCCCTCGATCTCCACCGATCCGGCCCATGCCACCGATTGCGACACGGCGGCGGACTGGCTGGTGGCGGAGCTGCAAAGCCTTGGCGTGACGGCCGAAAAGCGCGTCACGCCCGGCCGGCCGATGGTCGTGGGTCATGCCGGGGGCGCGGGTCCGCACCTGCTGTTCTACGGCCATTACGACGTGCAGCCGGTGGACCCTCTCGACCTGTGGAAGACCGATCCCTTCGCTCCCGAGATCCAGGACACGCCGAACGGAAAGGTGATCCGTGCGCGCGGCGCCTCGGACGACAAGGGCCAGCTCATGACCTTCGTCGAGGCCTGCCGCGCCTGGAAATCCGTCCATGGCAGCCTGCCCTGCCGCATGACCTTCTTCTTCGAGGGCGAGGAGGAATCGGGCTCGCCCTCGCTCATCCCCTTCATGAAGGAGAACGCCGCCGAGCTTTCGGCCGATCTGGCGCTGATCTGCGATACCTCGATGGTCGCGCCCGGCGTGCCCTCCATCGCCTCGCAGCTGCGCGGGATGCTGAAGGACGAGTTCACCATCAAGGGGCCCACGATCGACCTGCATTCCGGTCATTACGGCGGCCCCGCCCTCAACCCGCTGAAGGAGATCGCCCGCATCGTCGCGTCCTTCCATGACGAGACGGGCCGCGTCGCGGTCGAGGGCTTCTACGAGGGCGTTCACGAAGTGCCCGAGGATCTGCTGCGCCAATGGGAGACTTGCGGCTTCGACGAGCACGAATACCTCACTTCGGTCGGCATGACGCAGCCCCATGGCGAGCAGGGCTATTCCACCCTTGTCCAGCAATGGGCGCGCCCCACGCTGGAGATCAACGGGCTCTGGGGCGGCTACACGGGCGCGGGCACCAAGACGGTCATCCCCTCGGAGGCGCATTGCAAGCTCACCTGCCGCCTGGTGGGCGACATGGACCCCGACGCGCTGCGCGCCAAGATCCGCCGCCATGTCGAGGAGCGGCTCTCGCCGGATGCGAAGATCACCTGGGACCAGAACCTTGACGGCTCGCCCGCCGCCGTGATGAACACCGCCCGCCCCGAATTCGAGGCCGCGAGACAGGCGCTCTCGGAGGAATGGGGGCGCGAGGCGGTCTTTACCGGCATGGGCGGCTCCATCCCGATCGCGGGATATTTCAAGGAGATCCTCGGGCTCGACGCCATGCTCATCGGTTTTGCCAACGAGGATGACGCGATCCACTCGCCCAACGAGAAATACAATGTCGAAAGCTTTCACAAGGGCATCCGGTCCTGGGCGCGGGTGCTCGATGCGCTGACGAAGTGAGAAGGAGTTCGCTTATGAAGCAAATTAGTGAGCGGGAATGGCGTTACGCAAATTTGCTTTTGAACTTCATGGCGTTCGAGGGAGCAAAAGACGTTATGAAGAAAGATTACATGCTGCTTTGTCTCACGAAGCCGAAAGAGGACAGATTCGCGGAATTGGCAAACAGGATAGAACAAAAACCGCCAAAAGACTTAAACAGACGCGAAGGTTGCTATCAAGACCTCACCGCGCGAGCGGCCGATGAATCCGACTTTTGTTATTGCATGCGGTGCCTGCGTAAGATCCGTGACAACCTCATACATTGCAACAAGGGGCGAATCAAAGACCCTGAAGATCGAATTGAGTTCTTGCTGGCTTGGTCTGAGGATTTCATTAATCAAGTCTACGATACAAAAAGCACATTTGCAGACCGTGCTTCGGAACTCAAACGAGGGCTTGAGATAGAGAATTTTTGAGAATCGCAACAATTCTAAGAGGCAATCAGTGACCATGGCCTGTGTCGGAATGCCAGATCACCCTATCGCCCCGCCCGGCGGCACCGCCGGGCAGCGCCGACCCGCCCCCCTCGGGGCGGCGCTTCTGGCGAAGGTCGGCGAACGGGCGCGACGTTGGGGCTTTGGGGTAACTGGTTCGCACCATTCCACCGCGCCCCGGCGGGTCGGCGCTGCCCGGTCACGTCACATCTCGAGGCTGGCTTCATGATCCCCGGCTTCACCGAGCACACCACCGGACCCCTCGCCTACAGCATCGGCGGCGCGGGGCCGCCGCTTCTGATGCTGCACGGCTTTCCGCAGACCCGCGCGATGTGGGCGCGGATCGCCCCGGAACTGGCGCAGACCCATACCGTGATCTGCCCGGACCTGCCGGGCTATGGCACCTCCGGAAAGCCCGAGCGCCTGGACGCCTACAGCTTTCGCGCCATGGCGCGCGCGATGCTGGGGCTGATGGACCATCTCGGCCATGGCGGATTTGACCTCGTCGGCCATGACCGGGGCGCGCGGGTGGCGCATCGGCTCC
>MDTD01028150.1_pt1 | contig 36661 bp, 40 predicted proteins | sample 811221 | NCBI WGS metagenome assembly MDTD01 (sample SAMN05326646, study PRJNA326480) | marine metagenome | isolation source: seawater | place: Pacific Ocean: South West | collected 2011
CTATGTTAAGGATTCCTGAATCATCAAATATTTTTAAAACAAAGAATAGATTAATAATTATTATTACAGATATTAAGAACTCAAAAAACATTCCGATTAAGCTCTATAAAGATAATGTTGTTGTGAAATATGTAAAAACTATACAAAATAAAGTTTGTTTAAAAGATATCTACAATATCGCCAACACATATGACTTGAATGATATTCTTGTAGAATGCGGCAATACACTTGCAAAAACATTATTTGAAGAGGATGCAATTGATGAGCTTTTATATTTTATTGCTCCTAAAATTATAGGTCATTCGGGTTACAGTTTTTCAGGTATCAATCCAGTTGTGTTTCTGAAAGATAAAATTTCTCTAAAGATAAATAAAATCCAATCTATTGATCGTGATTTATATATTAATATGAGGAGACAATAAGAATGTTTACAGGAATAGTTGAAACTATAGGTAAGGTTGCTGCAGTCCATAAAAGTAATAGTTCGCTTAATCTAACAATTCAGATAGACAATCTAAATTCATCCATAGGGGACAGTATATCTGTAAATGGAGTATGCTTGACTGTAGAACACATAAAAGATTATATTTTTTCATTTAGTGTCTCCCCCGAGACTTGCCAGCTATGTAATATGGAATCTATAAAATCAAACGATCAAGTCAATATCGAGACTTCGCTTACTTTAGATAAACTTATAAGCGGTCATATCGTGCAAGGTCATGTTGACACAACATCAAAAGTTACAGAACTCTCTCAAGTTGACAACTCATGGTATGTTAAGTTCGAAATAGACTCAAAATATATGAAGTATATAATTCAAAAAGGATCCATTACTGTTGACGGTGTAAGTCTCACTGTTAATGAGGTATTAGACAATGAATTTAGTGTTATGATAATCCCACATACATGGGAAAATACTATATTTAAAAATTATAGAATTGGAAACATTTCTAATATTGAAGTTGATGTTTTAGCCAAATATATAGAAAAACTAGGAAAAAGAGATGATTAATTCAATTGATGAGATAATCAGCGCTATTAAAAAAGGGGATATGGTTATCATAATGGATGATGAAAATAGAGAAAACGAAGGTGACTTGGTGATGGCGTCACAGTTTGTTAAATCATCTGATATAAATTTTATGGCTTCTAAAGGGAGAGGGCTAATATGTTTAACTTTAACAGAGAGCAAATGTAAAGATCTTGACTTACCACTCCTTAAACAAAGTGGCGGCGAGACATCAAAAGAGACAAATTTTACTGTTTCAATTGATGCCATTAAAGGTGTAACTACTGGAATTTCAGCTTCTGATAGAGCTAAAACTATTCAAGCGGCTATGAAAAAAAATGCTAAGCCTAAAGATTTTGCTCAACCAGGACATATATTTCCAATTATGGCTAAAAATGGCGGCGTCTTAACAAGAGCGGGCCACACAGAAGCTGGGTGCGATCTTGCAAAGTTAGCAGGACTAGAACCATCCTCTGTCATTGTGGAAATTCTGAATGAAGATGGGACAATGGCAAGAAAAAAAGATCTTATTTCCTTTGCAAAAAAACACAATCTTAAAATAGGTACTATCGAAGAATTAATCAAATATAGGATATCAAATGAGAAAACAATACAAAGGATTAGTCAACAAACAATTAAAACAAAATATGGTTCTTTCGTATCTATTTTCTATAAAGATATACTTACTTCCAATATACATTTTGCTCTAATTAAGAATAAAATTTCACCAGAAAAGACTACTTTAACTCGCGTACACGTACAAAATACATTGACAGATACAATTGGTTTACTTTCTCCAAGTAGTTGGCCGATCGATGACGCATTGAAGAAAATTAGTAAGTCTCGACAAGGAGCTCTAGTTTATATTACGAATACAATGACTGAGTCTGATACATCTAATATTGAATTGATTCAGCAGAAAAAATCAAATAAAGGTGTATACGAAGATTATAGAACTGTCGGTATTGGTGCACAGATTTTAAATGATATTGGAGTAAGAAAAATGAACCTCATGAGTGCGCCAAAAAAATATCATGGTATTAACGCATTTGGTCTAAAAGTGGCTAAACACATAACTAAGTAAAAATGTCACATATAGAAATCAGCGATAAAGATAAAATTAGATTAAATGACTTAGGTAGTTATAGCTATCATTGCTTGGACAATGGCAAGCCCTTCACATCTGCTTTAGATATAGCAATTGTTTTTTCAAATTACAACCTATCAATAAATGAGAGTTTAATGAACGGTTATCTTAACAGACTAACCCAAAAAAAATTCAGTGGTTGTATTGGCAGTATGAAAGCCCCAGGTGGCGCATTCGAACTTCCCATTTTATGTCAAAGAATCATTAAATCTTATTCACCATCAGTAATATTGGCGCTGGGATGCATCACTAAAGGGGACACTAAGCATTATGATTTTTTATCATCTACAGTCACAGCCTCAATTTGTAATTTATCATTGACTCATGACACACCAATTATTAACGGTATATTAACTGTTGAAACTGAGAGTCAAGCGATTGATAGAGCAGGGACAAAAGAGAATAAAGGACAAGAGTTTGCAGATACTACCTTGGATCTCCTAAATGCACTTGGTTATTTAAGTGGACAATAAAAAATATAAGCCACAACTTATCGCCCGCGAATCAGCGATAAAAATTTTATATCAAATGAAAATGCAAGATGAATCTAAGAAGACCGTGATGAACAGTTTCATTGAAAAAAGAGAATATGATAAAAGCTTACTAGATAGAATTTTGAGTGAATATGTTGATAATAAAGATGCGATAATTATGCTACTAGCCAAAAAGGCTAATATCTCACTTGATAATATACCTCTTCTTGATGAGTGTATAATTCATCTTGGTGTTTGTGAGTTTCTTTATATTAATAACTCTAAAAGTATAGTAATTAATGAATATATTAATATTGCAAAAAAATATTCTTCTCCAAAAATGTATACATTTCTTAACAAAGTACTAGACAACACTTTATAGGTGATAATGAAAAGCGAGATTGATTTTGTTAATTTCTTAAGAAAGATAAAAACTTTTGATAAAAATATTATTAAAGGAATTGGTGATGATTGCGCAATTATTAGATTCAATAGTAAAAAAAATTATGTAATAACATCAGATACATCTTTGCTTGGACCACACTTTACTGAAGACTATACACCTGAAGAGATAGGCCATAAAGTGCTAGCCACTAATTTAAGTGATATCGCCTCCATGGGCTGTGTTCCTCTATACGCTCTTTATGATATTACTATTCCTAAAATGTCAGAAACTTGGATAAAAAAATTCTTCATTGGCACAAGGAAACTGCTCAATCATCATAAAGTTTCAATTATTGGAGGTGACACCACTAAAGGCCCTATGAGTATATCAATAACACTCATTGGTGTACAAAAAAATGGCATTCTTACGCGCTCAGGTGCGAAAATTGGAGAAGATATATATGTAACTGGAAATATTGGAAATGCCCGAGCGGCGTTGATATTAAATAAAAAAACTATCGGTCACAAATATTTTAGAAAGTATCTGGTAAAACCAACACCAAGGGTAGGTCTTGGAATAGAATTATCAAAATTTGCATCATCGTGTGTAGATATTTCAGATGGTCTCGTTAAAGATCTCAAGAGTATAGCAATTTCCTCTAAAAAAGGCTTCGAGGTGGATATTGACTCGATACCTATTGACCATAATTTTAATAAATACGTCAGACATCAATTTAAAGAGGAATGCATATTAGGCGGGGGTGAAGACTATGAGTTATGCTTTACAGCAGATAGTAAATATTCTAATAAAATCAATAATTTATCTGATAAATATAAATTAAGAATCACTAAAATTGGAATTATAAAAAAATCAAAGTTTAGCTATTTAGCTGAAAATAAAAAATATATCCCTAAAGAATCAGGCTTCGATCACTTCAAAAGTAAATAGTTAATTTGATAGAACCTTAACACCAAATTTTCCTAGATACTCTATTAGCCTTAGCAAAGGCAAACCCATTATTGACGATGGATCATTACCTCTCATGCTTTTAACGAGGTTTATTGCTGCACCCTCTATTCTTATGCTTGCAGCACACTTTAAAACATCATCCATATCAAGGTAAGATTTTATTAATTTATCGTCTAAATGCTTGAAATTTATTGTATAATTACTTACACAAGAGTAGAATTTTTTACTATCAGAATCCATTACACAGAGTCCTGTTCTAAAGACAACTCTATTTCCGGATAACATTTTGAGCTGTTTTTTTGCATTTGTCTTTGTGAGAGGCTTTCCTAAAATTTTACCATTCAGATCTGCAACTTCGTCGGATCCAATTACTACAGCACCAGAATTTGAGGACGCTACTTTATTTGCCTTATTAATTGAAAGACGTTTAACATAGGCACTTACACTCTCTCCACTCAGTTTTGATTCATCAATATCTGGAGATATACACTTGAAAGGTATCCTCAACTTCGATAAGAGCTGCTTTCTAAAAATAGAGCTTGATGCAAGTATAACTGTCATTAATTTGGTAAATATTGATAATACAACAAAAGGCTTAAAATTGTTAAATTATGCATTAATAATTGCTTGTAAGTATATTATTGCTTAGAATACCTTATCAAATCGTGAAGGAATAAATATATGGCTGTACAAAAAAGTAAAAAATCTAGATCAAGACGAGACATGAGGCGATCACATGATTCTTTGTCTGCTTCGCCTGTTTCTTCTGATAAAACCACGGGTTCTAAGCACCTAAGGCATCATATTGCTAAAGACGGATTTTACCGTGGCAAGGAAATATTCACACCAAAAGTAAAAAAACCTAAAGAAGAACCTGCTCAAAATCAGTAAAAAACTCAGATAATGCCGACATCTATTACGATAGCATTGGATATAATGAGTGGAGATAATGGGCCAGCCCCAGCTCTGTCTGGCGCTGTGAAATCATTAGAGTCAATTGATGATTTAAATATAATCTTAGTAGGCGATGAGTCGCTTGTTAAAGATGAAATACCCTCTACTATTAAAAATCGTATTGAAGTTATACATACTAATGAATACATAAAAATGGATGATGATTTAGTCCATGCAATAAGAAGTAAGAAGAAATCATCAATTAGGCTCGCAGTAAATTGCGTCAAAGATGCTAGAGCTCAAGCATGTGTTAGCGCAGGAAATACTGGAGCTCTTATGTCAATATCAAAAATAATTCTAAAGACCATTGATGGCATTGACAGGCCTGCAATATGCACATCTTTACCTACACAAAAAAGTTTTATGCAAGTATTAGATTTAGGAGCAAATATAGAGTGTGACGCACAGAACCTTTTTCAATTTGCAGTTATGGGCTCGTCTGTAGTCAGAAGTTTAGAATTATCAAACAACCCAAGAGTAGGATTGCTTAATATTGGGTCAGAGGAGTTTAAAGGAAAAGATGAAATAAAGCTTGCCGCAGAGCTTCTCAATAAATCTAAATTAAATTATATTGGTTTTGTAGAAGGTGATGAAATGTTTAGTGGAAACTATGATGTTATTGTAACAGATGGGTTTACTGGAAATGTTGCCTTGAAAAGTATTGAGGGTGTCGCTGGAGTCATCAAACATTTTATAAAGTCAGAGTTCAATAAAAATTTTTATAACAAGTTTGCATCATTGATTAGTTTTCCGGTCTTAAATGGTGTTAAAAAGAAGATGGATCCTAGAGTCTACAATGGAGCATCTTTTCTTGGTCTTAATGGTATAGTAGTAAAAAGTCATGGTAGTGCAGACGCCTTTTCATATGGCAATGCAATTAAAACTGCTTACTATGAATCGAAAAATAATTTAATTGATAGTATTCGAGAATATACTAACAGGGAACTTAATGAGTAAATTTGCAAAAATAATATCAAGTGGAAGCTATCTTCCAGAGAGAGTCCTAACAAATAAGGAGCTTGAAAGTATTGTTGATACGAGTGACGAATGGATAACAGAGAGAACTGGTATCAAAGAAAGGAGGATATCATCCGAGGACGAAACCTCTGTAGATATGGCGTACCATGCTTCAAAAAATGCAATTGAGAATTCTGGTATAAAAAAAGAAGAGATAGGAGCAATATTTTTAGCTACGTGCACTCCAGAAAGAAAGTTTCCTAGTACCGCCGTTCTTTTACAAAATAGGCTTAATATCAAGAATGCATTTTCTGTAGACCTAAATGCTGCATGTACTGGATTTATATATGCTTTAGATATTGCAAAAAAATATATCGAATCAGGCCAAGTAAAATATGCTTTAGTAGTAGGTACTGAAAAGATTACCTCGTTATTAGACTGGTCCGATAGAAATACTTGCGTTTTATTTGGTGATGGAGCCGGAGCAATGCTTGTGGGTTCATCTGATAATGCGGGGATTCTATCCAGCACCATAGGCTCAGATGGTTCATACAAGGACCTTCTCACTGTAAACACAGACTTGGACTATATAGAAATGAAGGGTAGTGATGTCTTTAAGACTGCAGTTAATACACTTGGTAAATTAGCAAAGCATACTCTTGAGATTAATAATATTGAGCAAAGTCAACTAGACTGGCTTGTTCCTCATCAAGCTAACGAAAGAATAATTTTAGCTATCGCAAAAAAGATTAATCTCACTCATGACAAGATTATAATAACAGTCAATAAACACGGTAATACCTCAGCAGCCTCAATACCTTTGGCATTTGATTATGCTAATTCAAATAATACATTTAAATCTGGGGATTATATAATGCTCGAGGCTTTTGGCGCAGGGTTTACATGGGGATCAATTTTATTGAGGTTCTAAATGAACACTACAGAATGTCGCTTGTGTAGAAGAATTGGGATACATCTAAAAGAAGTCAAAAAAAAATACCCAGAGTATCACTGTAAACCTGTTTGGGGTTCTGGAAAATCGAATTCTAAATTGTGTATCGTTGGACTTGCTCCAGGGTTGCATGGAGCAAATAAAACTGGGGTACCATTCACTGGAGACTATTCAGGATTACTTATCAGAGAGATATTGAATGAGCTTGGTATAAGCAACTTTTTTATCACGAATGTTGTAAGATGCTACCCTGCAAATAACCTACCACATACTAATGAAAAAAATAATTGTCAAAGTCACAATTATGATGAGATTTCAAATCTCCGTAACTTGAAAGTTATAATTACACTTGGAGAAGTTGCGTATAAGCAAATAATAAAATTGTTTGACATTAAATATGGTGACAAAAAATTTAAACATGGAAATATACTTAGGTTAAATGAGAAAATAAATTTAATATCTTCCTATCATTGTAGTAAATTGAACATGAATACAAAAAAAATTAATAAAATGATGTTAAAAGAAATTTTTTCAAAGGCAATTGACCTTATCAATCATGAATAAAGATATTTTAAGAAATTTACCAACCGCCCCCGGGGTTTACAAAATGCTTGATGAGAGTAGAACAATCTTATATATAGGAAAAGCTGGTAACTTAAAAAAAAGAGTCTCATCATATTTCACTAAATCAAATCAATCTTTAAAAAATCAAAGGCTTGTTAATAAAATTAGAGATATAGACTATCAAATAACTTCAAGTGAGCAAGATGCTTTATTATTAGAAAACAATTTAATAAAAGAATACAAACCTAAATATAATATTCTTTTGAGAGATGATAAATCCTATCCCTATATTTATACGAGTAAAAGCCATGATTATCCTGGCTTTAAGTTTTTTCGAGGGAAAGCTAATAACGATCAACAGTTATTTGGACCTTATACACATGTAAGTAATGTACGTAAAATATTAGCTATACTACAAAAGACATTTTTAGTGCGCTTATGTGAAGATAGCTATTATAAATCAAGAAAGAAACCATGCCTTCAATATCAAATCAAAAGATGTTCGGGACCATGTGTCGGCCTTATAGATAAATCAGAATACAAAAAAAGTGTAGAGAACGCAATCATGTTTCTTAAAGGTGAAACCTCATCATTATTTGACAAAATGGAAGAAGAAATGTCTGATGCATCTGAAAACCAAAACTATGAACTTGCTGCAAAGTTCAGAGATAATATAGCTCTCATAAGAGATATAACTAGCCATTACTCAATATTTCCAGAGAATCAGAGTATAGATTTTATTTTAAGTTATGAAAATGACTCTAAACTGCTTGTTGATATAAATATTATAAGAAATGGAGTTAATATGGGTTGCAAGAATTATATATTTTCAAAAAATACCCATGAGAATTTTAATGAGACCATTACGTCATTTTTCAAACAATATTATTTAACACATGTGCCACCAAATCTGATTATCTCAAAGGACGAGATCCTAGATAAAGATAACATTGAATCAGTCATTAATAAAAAATATCAGCAGAACTCAAAAATACTAAATAGGATAGATAAGAAATACTTAGAATTTATGAACCTATGCCATACAAATTTATTCAATAGATCTCTTAAGACTATTAAAAAAGATCAAAATTTACTTAAAAATTTAAATACACAGATTAAAAGTAATATTAAGTCTATATTATGCTTTGATGTAAGTCATATTAGTGGTAGTTCAGCCGTGGGATCATCAATTTTTTACGATGAAAACGGTTTCAATAAAAAAAACTATCGAAAATATAATATTACTAACACAAAAAAATCAGATGACTATGCTGCTTTAAAAGAAATCATTGAGCGTAGACTACTGAAGATTGAAAACTTTAAATCTTCATACATTTTAATAATTGTTGATGGTGGTAAAGGACAAATAACTCAAGCAAAGAAAGTTATTGAGAAACTTAAGTGCAAGAATATTTTGATTCTTGGTATCCATAAAGGACTAAATCGGTTAAGTAAAAATGATAAAATACTGAATGTTAAAAATGAAGATATTACTGAAACAATTAATCATGATGCGCTTACATTGATACAATCCATTAGAGATGAGGCTCACAGGTTTGCTATATTAAACCAGCGTAAAAGACATAATAAGCTTATGTTTAACTCCAAACTTGATGGCATCCCAGGCATTGGTGATGAGAGGAAGAGAATTATCATAAATCATTTTGGTGGGATACAAGGGGTCCTTAAAGCTTCCATAAGAGATCTAAAGCAAATTAATGGTATCAGTGAGAAACTAGCAACGAATATATATATGAGTATACATAAATGAAATTAAATATCGCCACATTGCTCACTATTTCGAGAATAGCGTTTATTCCTGTTATAGTATTCTTATTTATTTTTCATGACGGTAAATATAGAAATATTGCAGCTTACATATTTTTATTGGCTTTAATTACTGACTATCTCGATGGTTATATCGCAAGAAACTATAACCAGACCACAGCCTTTGGTACATTTCTTGATCCGATTGCAGATAAACTCTTGGTTGTAATCACGATTTTCTTGCTCGCTAGGTCTTTTGATTCATTTGTATTTATTTTATCTTCATTGATAATAATCTCTAGAGAATTTCTTGTAATCGCAATAAGGCAAAGATTAGCAGAAGTAAAAACAAGCATACCGCTCAGAGTTAATAATCTCGGTAAGATAAAGACAGGATTTCAGATGTCAGCACTATTTTTTCTCATACATTCTGATATCGAATTAATTTATATAAATTTACATATTCTTGGCTTATTGTTATTATTCATAGCTGCAGTTCTAACAGTGATATCATTCATTTATTATGTAAGAAACGCATGGGATGATATACTAGGCTAGTTTTATTGCGGGAATAGCTCAGTTGATAGAGCGCAACCTTGCCAAGGTTGAGGTCGCGGGTTTGAGCCCCGTTTCCCGCTCTTAGTCTGGCTAAGTGGCAGAGTGGTAATGCAGCGGCCTGCAAAGCCGTCAACGCCGGTTCGATTCCGACCTTAGCCTGATTAGCTTATCTAGATTATATCTCTGAGACATTGATTATGATAAATTATTTATCATGATAAAAATCTATCTTTATTTAATCGACATATTAGTTCCTTTGTTCTTTGGTATAATTACAATTCTAATCACTATAAGTCAGCATTCTAATTCTTACGATATTCAGCTTTACTTTTTATTTTCAATTTCAATATTTTTTCTTTCTGTCATAAAAAATTACTACAAAGATTATTATTTAATTGATTTTTCAGAAAAACTAAGAATTGCTTTCATTACATGGATTTTTGCAGTTTTTATTCAAATGCTCGCATATAACTACTTATTAATTAAAGTTGACTCATTGACAATGATATCTTGGGTTTTAATTCCTATCACATCTCTTTTTATCAAATTCATCCTCAAAATAAAAACCAAAAGTGTCATGAAGTCTAATATTCACATCATTGGAAAATTCTATACGTTCAATGATTATGAGATTAAGACGCTCACTGATAAAGGATATTTATTCTATTTATATGACTCTTTCGAGGAATTTCTTAGTAAAAAAATAGCTAATCACGAATCAGTAATAGTCTTAAACTTATCGACTCTCGATTCATCTGTTGTTAAGGATATTAAATTCGCTATGCTGAATAAATCATTTATTAATCTAGATGTATTTTTTGAAAAATATCTTCGTAAAATTTATATTTCTTCAGAGATAAATCTTCTCAATATTACAAGATATGATAGATATCATTACTTCATCAAAAGAATTATAGATAGTATTTCAGTAATATTACTTGTGCCGCTATTAATTCTAATCATGATATATTTTTACTCCGTGAAAAAATTCAGAAATATTAGTGAATCTTTATTTTATAAGCAGAAACGATATGGTTTAAACAATAGCATCTTTGAAATATACAAATTTAGAACGATGCATGCTGATTCTGATCTTAGTGGAAATACTAGTCAGAATGATCCGAGAATCTATTCATTTGCAAAGCTTATAAGAAATATGAGATTAGACGAAATACCTCAGATTATTAATATTCTTTTCAATGAAATGCATCTTGTTGGGCCAAGAGCTGAATGGGTTAAACTCTCTGATGAGTATAATAAAAAAATTAATCATTATTCAATAAGGCATAATGTTAGACCAGGAATTACAGGATGGGCACAAATTGCCTATCCGTATGGTGTCGATATATATGACGCAAAACAAAAGCTCATGTATGATCTATATTACATAAAAAACTGGACAATATGGCTAGAGCTCGAAATTTGCTTCAAAACATTTTTGGTTATATTAGACAAAAAAGGATTTTAGTATAAAATATATTGCATAAATGCACTCACCTTATCCACATCATCTCAAACAATCAAACAGATATAATGTTAGCCCGGGTGGCGGAATTGGTAGACGCAAGGGACTTAAAATCCCTCGAGAGCAATCTCGTGCCGGTTCGACTCCGGCCCTGGGCATATGAAAACAATACACATACTTTTTGTGACACTATTACTATCAGCCTGCTCTAAGATTGATGCCCCGTCACTCATATCGCCAAGTCTGAACATGGAGCAAAGAGAAGTAAGTTACGGTGATTCACCAGATAATTATCAAAAGGTGTTAAAAGATTATCTGATAAAAAACTTAAAAGATTACAAAACTGCAAAAGTTGAGTTTATTAACGAGCCGACACGGCTAACAATTGATCACTTAGGCGACACTTATGCAGGTTATAGATTATGCTTGTCTATAAATGAACAAAGAGGTGAATATTATATGGGGTATAGAAATCATTTCTTTATGATAAACGATAGTAAGGTTACTTTGCATTTATTTGATTCAGGACTTCTTACCATTCCTTTTGAATACTGTGTAACTCGAGATAAATCTAGAGAGTTATTCATTGATCAAATTCCTGAGGAAAAAGAAGATATAATGGTTGAAAAAATGGATGAAGTAAAAATCGTCAAAGTAGACAAAATTAGTAATAATATTTATATATCATGTAATTTTAGCGGCATAGAGAGCACATATATTTTCAATGAGACCAAAAATACTTTTAAATTATTTGATAAACTTAAAGAAGAAAGTTTTACAGTATCCTCAAATGATGCATTCATTGTGGCTAGCAGGGGAAAGCTGGAGTTGTCGATAAATCGAGTATCTGGAAAAGCAACATATTTAGATAACTCTCTCATAAGTGGAGAGTGTAAACTAGCTGATAGGAAAAAATTCTAAAATGAAACTTGATGAAATAATTAAAAGTAATTTGACAGAAACTCTTAGGGTTAATGATGAATCTGCTATCGACATAAAGTTTATGAATGGTTTAGAGTCAGCATCAAATCTCCTTATTGATACATTTCAAAATAAAGGTAAAGTCCTTTTAGCGGGAAATGGTGGAAGCGCCGCTGATGCACAACACATTGCAGCAGAGTTTATGGGAAGACTAAATTTCGATCGCGACCCTTTGCCTGCAATCGCATTGACTGCAAATACATCTAATATAACTTGTATAGCAAACGATTATGGCTATGATTATATTTTCTCAAGACAAGCAAATGCACTAGCTCACGAAAATGATAGCGTGATTGTATATAGCACCTCTGGAAAGTCTCAAAATATATTGAAATTAATTAAAGAGATTAGACCCAAAGTTAAACATATAATTGCGCTAACAGGTATTTATACTGATGAATTGACTAAATATTCTGATGTCGTATTATCGGTTAATTCAAATAAAACCACCCGTGTCCAGGAAATTCATGCGATTGCTGGCCACATTATGTGCGAATGTGTTGAGGATACGTTATTTGGTCATTTGAAAAAATCGTAGCTATTGATGTTTAATGTATAAAACATTATATTTATTAGACAAAAGATTAGAGGGAATATTATGAAATCAGATATAGAAATCGCACAGGCAGCAAAACTCGAAAAAATTTCCAGCATTGCAGCTAAATTGGATATACCAGAAGAATCTCTAGAACCTTTTGGCCATTATAAAGCAAAAATCTCACTAGATTATTTGAATTCACTTAATTCTAATTCTGATGGTAAATTGATTCTGGTTACTGCAATAAGTCCGACACCGGCGGGTGAGGGCAAAACTACAACTTCTGTTGGCCTAGGTGATGCATTAAATCATATAGGGAAAAAAGCATTAGTAACTATTCGTGAACCATCTTTAGGGCCAGTCTTTGGCATGAAAGGTGGTGCAGCTGGTGGAGGCATGTCTCAAGTGATTCCTATGGAGGATATTAATCTACATTTTACTGGTGATTTTAATGCTATTCAGCTTGCGAATAATCTACTCGCTGCAATGCTCGATAATCATATTCATCACGGTAATAAATTAGGAATTGATGTGAGGAGAGTTGCATGGAAAAGAGTGCTTGATATGAACGACCGAGCGCTTAGAAGTACAGTTTGCTCACTAGGATCAGTTGGAAACGGTTTCCCTAGACAGGATGGTTTCGATATCGTTGTTGCATCTGAAATAATGGCAATTTTTTGTCTTGCAACATCTATAAGTGATTTGAAAGAAAGATTAGGTAAGATAGTTGTTGCGTATACTCGTGATAGAACCCCAATTCTTGCTAAGGATATAAATGCTCATGGTGCGATGACTGTATTGCTTAAAGATGCAATGAAGCCTAATCTTGTGCAAACTTTAGAAAACAACCCAGCGATGATACACGGCGGCCCATTTGCAAATATTGCTCACGGATGTAATTCTGTCATAGCAACGAAAGCATCCTTAAAACTAGCTGATTATGTTGTTACTGAGGCTGGTTTTGGTGCTGATTTAGGTGCTGAAAAATTTCTAGACATTAAGTGTAGAAAGGCTGGGTTAAAACCATCCGTTGTTGTTTTAGTAGCCACTATAAGAGCTCTAAAATATCATGGCGGATGTTCTTTGGATGATTTGAATAAAGAAAGTACAGATTACTTATCCAAAGGTCTTACAAATCTAGAAAGACATGTAAATAACCTTAAAAATCACTATGGATTACCAGTTGTTGTTGGTATCAATGGTTTTAGCTTTGATACTGAAAAAGAAAAAGATTTACTTAAAGCTAAATCTGAACAACTAAATGTGCCAATAGTATCGTCAACTCATTGGGCTGATGGTGGTGCAGGAGCAAAAGAACTTGCAGAAACTGTTGTTAGAACAATTGATGAATCTGAAAATAATTTTGAATTTCTTTACCCTGATGACATGTCTTTATGGGATAAGATGGAAACAATTGCAAAAAAAATATATGGAGCATCCGGCATTAGCGCTCCAGCAAATATAAAAAAACAAATAGACGATTTACAGGCTAACGGTTATGGCAAATTCCCAGTATGTGTAGCAAAAACACAATACTCATTTTCAACTGATCCATCTAAACGTGGTGCACCATCTGATCATGAAATCCCAATAAGGGAGGTAAGACTCTCTGCTGGAGCTGAATTTATTGTAATGGTATGTGGAGACATAATGACAATGCCTGGATTGCCAAAAGTACCGGCTGCTGAGAGAATTGACATTGATGACGATGGAAATATAGTAGGATTATTCTAAAGTAATTTACTGTATGGTTGAATTTATCAATTTCATCATGACGAGGAAACTAGGCTTAGTTTTAGTTACTTTATCAGCTTTAATTATTTCGTACTTCATTAATTTAAACCAAAAGGTTGATTATTATTATGATATCGGAATCTATGTTGATCCTATTGTGATTTTTAATGACAAAGGAATTGCAACAGAAGAAGTATATAGTTATGCATCTATATTTGCATCAAAAGCTTTTTATACAGAGCATAATAGAACTCGTATGCATGGTTCCTATCCTAAGATATCTCGGAAAGACGGTGATACCATAAGGATTACTTTGAACGAATACGATAATTCCTATACATACGGTAATGCGCTTATGAAAAAAATTTATAATGAGTCGCTAAATAGGATTAAATATTATCATGATGCTGGTACTATATTTAAAATGCAATCTGAAAAATATAAGTATACTCAAATTCAATCGTCAAGCTACGACAACTCGGAAATCTTCATTTATCATTTCTCTCCCATATATTCTTCATCTATAAAAGCTAGTAAGTTATCCCTTCTTTTTATTTTATTAGGCCTAGGTATCTATATTTCTTTTCTATTAATTGAGTTTTCTCGTATGGCTGAGAAGTAATTCGTCTTTCACAAATTAAATCCTCTGATTTCTTGTTATCTCTTTCTTGGGATGAAGATAAAATTTTCTATATATTTTTTTGACTTAGTATCTTGAAGGATTGATTCTTGATGCATTTCGTACACAAAATTATCTATCGATAAAAGCTCACCTTCATAGATAAAAAAACCATTGTAATCCATGTTGAGTATCGTCTCAAAAACTTCAGATATTTTTTTTTTGATATGTCGCTGTTGTATTTCAGCTATTATAATTGGCATAGACTTTTCTATAGTGTTCTTCGCACCAATAATCACTGACTCTTCGTGTCCCTCAACGTCAATCTTTATAAGGTCTACGTCATCAAAACCATAGCTGTCAACACTTCTTCTTTCTACGACACGCTCTATGTTCTCAGATTTTTTTATATCAATAGATGCTCTTGCTGGAATAGTAACTCCATTGATTATCGGAATGTTTAAATTAATACGCCCCATTTTATTTGAGAGTGCGATATTATGAATATTAATATGTGATGAATTTAATGATTCTAATCTATATGTAACTTCAGCTAAAGGCTCAAAAGCCTCAATATTTTTGAAAACATTTCTAAAGTAGAAAGAATATATACCGATATTAGCTCCGATATCTAAAAATCTTCGTCTATCCTTGAGTAAGCTAGACACATAAAACATTTCAGGGTCTAATTTATTAAATAATTTTAAGTATAGATATCTAAAATGAAGTTGAAATCTATCCGGTAAAATAACTTCTATAATTTTTTTTAATAATTCTTTCATGATAATAAGATAATTTACACTAGACTGTACTATACTATAAATACATATAGAATGGACTTAGATTATGTACAATATCAAATTTATAAATCATGCATCGATAATTATTAGCAATAAAGATTGCGCTGTTATGTCTGACCCATGGTACAGCGATCAAGTTTTCCATAAAGGCTGGAGATTATTATATGAAAATTCTCCTGAAGATATATTAATTGAGCTTAGTAAAGTTAATTATATTTGGATATCGCATGAACATCCTGATCACTTCTCAGTCGGATTTTTTATGAAATATATGAAAGAAATAAAACAAAATAATATTATTATACTTTTCCAAGCGACAAAAGATAAAAGGGTGTTAAAGTTTCTCAATTCTAAAGGCTTCAGTACCAGAGAAATTGAATCCAATAAAGAGGTTACCTTAAGTAAGAATTTTTCAATAAAATGTGTAAAACATGGATTTTATGACTCTATGCTTTTATGCAATGTTGACAATACAAAAATACTGAACCTGAATGATTGCGATATAAAATCAGATAAAGACTTAAATAAATTATCTAATGATATTGGTGACTGCGATATAGTTGCATCCCAATTTAGTTATGCAGCATGGAAAGGAGGCAAAAGAAATATTAAATGGCGAAGACAAGCCGCTGAAGAAAAATTAAAAACAATTTACTTACAAAGTAGAATGCTTAAAGCAAAATACACTATACCTTTCGCAAGCTTTATATACTTTTCTAATCAAAAAAATGCATATCTAAATGATAGTGCGAATAAGCCTAGTTCTGTGGTTGAGTACTTTCAAAAGAAAAATGCGTCGTCAAGAGTAATAACAATGAAGCCGTATGATGAGTTTAGCGGCCGAGTCAATCATGATAATATTACAAAAGCTAATGATTATTGGGATAATCGTTTTTTATGTATAAACGATTGCAAACAGGACTATTATGACACTGTTGATTCATCTACATTACTTGACTCTTTTAAAAAATATACTCAAAGAATACATAAAAATAACTCACTCAAACTAATGAGGTTCTTACGAATGATAAGTCCGATAAAAATTTTTCCTCCAATCAGAGTTTATTTGTCAGATATAAAAAAAACATTTAAAATTGATATTGTTAGAAATCAAATTATAGAACAAAGTTTGAATGATTCAGATATTATTCTTACTTCTGAGCAATTAAATTTTATATTTCAAAATACTTTTGGTTTTGACACCTTAACTGTTAATGGGTGCTTCGAGGAATCATCTGAAAATGGCTTTTCAAAAGTTGCTAAAACTTTATCAATAGAGAATCTCAATAATATTGGTTTATCAGTCTCATATAAATTACTCTTCAATCTTAATATCATATTTTTATTTTTTTCTAGATTAATTAATGTAGAGAGGAAAATTAAGAATTCGTGACTATTCTTGTAACAGGCGGTTTGGGTTTTATCGGATCTAATTTTATAAACAGATTCATGAAGACGCATGATGAAAACTTAATTAATGTAGATAGTCAAACATATGCAGGTCAGATTGAAAATTCATATGATTTCAATGAGAGTCCTAAATATTCATTTATTAATTGTGATATTGCTATAAAGGACGACTTAAAGAATATTTTTGAAAAACACAGACCTGATACGGTTGTGAATTTTGCAGCAGAAACGCATGTAGACAGATCAATACTCTCTCCTGACGATTTCATTAAAACAAACATTACTGGAACATTTAATCTCCTCGAGTTGTTCAAAGAAATACATGAGTCTACAAATTACAAATCATATGAAAGAGTTAAGTTTATTCATATTTCAACAGATGAAGTATATGGTGATCTTACGTTAGACGAATCTCCTTTTACGGAAGATAGTAACTATAAACCTAGCTCGCCATATAGTGCTAGCAAAGCAGCATCCGATCATCTAGTAAACGCTTATATTAAAACTTATAAATTGCCAGCGATAATTTCAAATTGCTCAAATAATTATGGACCTAAGCAGTATCCTGAAAAACTTATCCCAGTCGTGATTAACTGCTGTCTAAATAATAGCAGTATCCCTGTATATGGCACAGGTGAGAATATAAGAGATTGGATACATGTATTTGACCATTGTGATGCAATTATAAACCTCATTGACTCAGACATTATTAATGAAACCTTCAATATTGGTGGTAACAACGAAATTTCTAATATCACTATTATTAAAAATATTTGTAATATCATGAACGCCTTATTTCCTGATAAGAAAAAAAACCATCTTGAGCTTATTACATTTGTAAAAGACAGATTAGGACATGACTTTAGATATGCTATAGATAATTCTAAAATTTCTAGAATGACTAATTGGAAACCTAAAATACCATTTGATAAAGGTTTATTGGATACAGTTAAATGGTTTATAAAAGATGGAAAAAATTAACATAGCAAAAGATTCAACTATTTTAGTTACAGGCCGCAATAGTCAACTCGGTGAAACATTCTATGAAAAAATGAAATCTTTTAAAAATGTTCATTTTTTTGATAGGAACACGCTTGATATAACAAGCCAAAATAACATCGACGTTTTATTTAAACAGTTTAGGCCTGATATTGTTATCAACACTGCTGCGTATACCAACGTTGACGGGGCGGAAGATGATAGGGAACAGTCTTATCTTATAAATGCAAAATCATTAGATTATCTCTCTAATTCCTGTGCCAGATATCAAGCATTATTAATTCACTTTTCAACTGATTATGTGTTCGATGGTGAAAAAAAAGTTCCTTATATTGAGTCAGATAATACAAACCCAATAAATTATTATGGTGAAACTAAATTACTTGGTGAAAAGAATATAACTAGAAGTAGATGTAGATTTTTAATTTTTAGAATATCTTGGTTATATAGTAAATATGGTAAAAACTTTCACAAGACAATTTCTCAACTCATATGTGAGAAAGATCATTTAGATGTTGTAAATGATCAAATAGGTGTTCCAACAAGCGCTGATTTTATTGTAAGCAACATAAAAGAATTAATAATTAACTCTCAGTTTACTGAGAAAAATTGTAATCAAATATATCACCTATCTCCGCATGGATGTGCTTCATGGTATGAATTTGCAGTAAATATAAATAACTACCAGAATATTTCTTGCAACATAAAACCTACTACATCAGATTCTTATTTTACAAAAGCACGAAGACCAAAACATTCTAAATTATCTGCAGATAAGTTCATAAGTACATTTGGCGTTGATATAAAAAACTGGGAGTTCTACCATAAAGAATTAATAACAAAAAGTTGAATGTGATGAATTTTATAAAAACAAGTCTTAATGATGTATATCTAATAAATCCATCTGTTTTTTCAGATAACAGAGGATCCTTTCATGAATCTTTCAATACTCAAGAAATGGAGAAACATTTCGCAGAAAAAATAAACTTTGTTCAACAAAATCAATCTACATCAAAAAAAAATGTCTTCAGAGGTTTACATTTTCAATCAAATCCATTTGCTCAAGATAAGCTCGTCCGTGTTCTGTCTGGAAAAATTATTGACGTTGTAGTTGATTTAAGAAAAAGTTCATCTACATTTAAGGAATGGTTAAAAATACCATTAGATTCAGTTGACAATCAATTGTTATGGATACCGAAAGGTTTTGCTCATGGGTTCCATTCAATTCAGGATGATACTAAAGTTTCGTATCATGTGACAAACTTTTACTCAAAAGAGCATGAAAGAACCATAATTTATAATGATGAGGAGCTATCGATTCCATTTGATGATAATCTCATTTTATCTGAGAAGGACTTACAGGGTAATAAACTCACTGATTTGGAGTTATTTGATTGAAATGAATAATAAAACAAAACGCATTGTATTGGTTACTGGTGGTTTTGATCCGATACATTCAGGTCATCTAGATTATTTAAATTCTGCAAAACTACTAGGAGATGAACTATGGGTTGGCGTTAATTCTGATCAGTGGCTTATAAATAAAAAAGGAAGTTTTTTTATGCCTTTTGATGAAAGGTGTTCCATTATCTCTAATTTGAAGTGTGTGAATAATGTAATTCCTGTAGCCAATGACCATCTAAACTCTTCGGCAATTGGTGCGATTGAACATATAATAAAAGAATTTAACTCGAGCGACGTTCAAGTCATTTTTGCTAATGGAGGTGATAGGGATTCAACTAATATTCCCGAGATACAACAAGCATCAAAATACTCGAACGTGAGTTTCGAATTTTCTGTGGGCGGGGATAATAAAAAAAATTCATCGAGTTGGATTTTAGAAAATTGGAAAACACCTAAAACAAAACGTCCTTGGGGATGGTATAGAGTACTTGACGAAAGAGCAAATTATAAAATTAAGGAGTTAGTTATTGAGCCAGGGAAAAGTTTAAGCATGCAGAGACATTTCCATAGATCAGAGTATTGGTACGTTCTTAATGGGAACTGCGACCTTATTACACTAACAGGATCTGATGAGGTTACTAATAACCTAAAAAAACAAACAGGTGGTTTTGAAATACCGATAAAAACATGGCATAAAGGCACAAATCCTTACTCAGATAATTGTCATATTCTCGAAGTGCAATATGGAAGTGAGTGCTCTGAAAGTGATATAGAAAGGCTTGAGTCTTAGTATTGCATCAATATAACTATCGAAGTATGGTAAACTTAGCGAATAGGCGTATAATCATATGATAATCTAATGAATAAAAATAATCTTAGAAGATATGCTTCAGTAGCAGCAAGCACAGTAAAGAGATACCTTTTTGGTTTTGACCTCAAGCATGATATCAAGCATCTTACTCACGAAATAACTAATTTATGCAATTCGAAATGTGAAATGTGTAATATTTGGGCAAATAAACCCAACAAAAGAGAACTAACAACAGATCAAGTCAAACGTTTCTACTCAGACCCGGCATTATCAAATCTCCAAGATTGCATATTGACTGGTGGGGAACTATTTATGCGCGATGACATCGTAGAAGTCGTAAAGACTATTTGGGCTATTAATGGGAAAACAAATATTACGTTAAGCACTAATGGTATACTTGCAGATAAAATACTCAAGGTAGCTAAGAGTTTGTATGACCTAGAAATACCAATTACATATGGTATAAGTATCGATGGCATAGGTGAAGATCATAACAGCAGAAGACGTGTTGATAATAACTTTGAAATAATCGATGAACAATTAATTCCTGGTCTAAAAAAAATATCAAAGGATAACCCATCGTTACTTAACATTGCAATTGGACACTGTCTTGATGACTATGGATATAATACATTCGATGATGTTAAACAGTATTGTGAAAAAAACCAGATAGGTTTTATGACACAGCTTATAGAGGATTTTGATTACTATCTTCCAGAAAAAAAACAAAATAAAACTGAAGGTGACTGGGCGCAACTTCATTTTGTCAAAAAAGGTTTTGAGGGTAAAAATAGACTTATGAAAAAAGAAATTTATGACAAAAAAGAAGGTGAGTATATAAACATGATTGAAAAACTTAATCCAACTGTCCACCATTTCAGATTAATTAACGTCTTAAAAGGCAATGAATCAAAATATGAATGTACTTCATTTAGAAACTTTTTCCTTTTAAAATATGATGGTGCTGTAACACCTTGTTTGCGATTTGCAACTACTTCATTAGGCAGTCTCCATGATAAGAGCATATCTGAGATACTTGATTCCCACCAACGACATGAAGCCCTAGATGAAATATCCAAATGTGAGGGATGTTTAAATACTTGGTGTACAGATTGGAGTATGGAGAAGAATGCGCTTCCGTTTAAAAATGAAGTTTATATATGGTTGAAGAAAAAACTATTCAATTAGATTTATTTCAATCTTCAAAACAAAAAGTTATATTAATTGAAAATCTATATCCAAATGGAGGTACTAGACAGTTCCTAAAGCTTCTTAAGTTTGAGAACTTTAGAGATAATACAGTGTTTTATCTTATTAGAAGAGATTTCAACTCACCTAAAAATATCATTGGTTTTATAAAGGACTACATATATGCGGTTTTTCATAAACCTCGTAATACAGAAATTAAATTGATTTTTAATCCAATTTGTATTGAGAGTGATACTCTATACATATCAACTTCGAGAAGAACATTAAACTTTATAACCGAATTAGACTCTCCTAATCATATTCATTACTTTCAACACATTGAGTTTTGGGAATATCTAAATTCTAATGAGTTTTTAGAATATTGCACTGTCTCTGGATACCCTTCATCTTCATTTTTTTCTAATCTATTTTCGATTCAGAATGAATTATTGGATAATGATTACAAAACTAGCCTACCTAAAATTAATAATTTTCTAACTGTTTCAAACTTTTTGTACAATATTCTTAAAAACTTAAACAAGAGCAATATTAATATTATGAAGGTATTACCACACATCAACCATCCAAATAAATTTTCAAAAGAGTATGATTTGTTACTTTTTTATCGTGCTAGCAGTTTTAAAGGTGATGATATGGTACTAAAAATAATTAATAAGTATAAGAGCTTACTTAAAATTGTTGTGATAGCATTTAATAACGATATTTATAAAAAAATAACTAAAAATGACAACATATGTATCCACATTCACCCCTCCGATAGCACTTTAGGAGAGTTATTTTCAAAGTCATGGATTGTCGTTCACCCTAGTTTATCCGAAGGTTTTGGATCTATTCCTCAGGAAGCAATTCAACATGATTGCTATGTGATATCAAGTAAAACAGGTTGGTTAATTGACCATGAGAGTCACGAAAAAGTTAAGGTAGTAAAAAAACATTCATTTGATAGTTATGCTTCTGAAATAGATAAACTAATTGATTTTAGAAATGATAATTAGATAATTTATTTAAAGCTGTTAGAATACAATTCTAAATCATATGATAATAACAAGAACTCCATTTAGGATGAGTTTCGTTGGTGGCGGAAGTGACCTCCCTTCTTTCTATACACACTGTCCTGGTCACGTAATTTCAACAACAATTGATAAATATATGTATATATCAATACATAAAAAGTTTTTTGATAATATACGCATTAATTATTCAAAGACTGAGGAAGTGGCTAATGTATCAGAAGTCCAACACCCAATCGTGCGAGAGACACTTAAACACATGGATATAAATGATTCGATTGAGATTTCATCGCTTGCAGATATACCATCCAAAGGCTCCGGATTAGGGTCTTCAAGTTCATATACAGTGGGCTTGCTTAATGCATTACACATATATAAAAAAACAAAAACCTCTAAAAGAGATTTGGCAGAAAATGCATTTTTTATTGAGTCTAGCTTATGCGGTGAACCTGGGGGTAAACAAGATCAGTACGCAGCTGCTTTCGGTGGTATGAATCATTATATATTTAATCCCGACGGGAGTGTTGAAATAGAACCAATCAATCTATCGGATAAGGCTAAGCAAAACCTTTCAAGTTCGATATTAATGTTTTATACAGGGTACACTAGGAGATCATCTCTACCCTTAAATGATGTTATAGGTAATATGAAAACAAATAAAAATAAAATACAAACTCTCAAAGAGATGTCGTTATTATATTTGGATTTTAAGAGTGCGTTAATAAATGGTGATATAAGAATTTTAGGTGAAATTTTAGACGAAAGTTGGCAACTTAAAAAGAGTCTTTCTGATATTGTATCCTCAAGTTCCATTGACGATCTCTATAAAAAAGCATTAAATAGTGGGGCAATTGGTGGTAAAATATTAGGTGCAGGTAACGGGGGTTTTTTGATGTTCTTAGTATCTGAAGATAAAATAAATTCCGTTAAGGATTCTCTTAAAGATTTAAGAGAAGTTAAAGTAAACTTTGATTATAACGGTACTCAACAGATTTTTAACGATAATGAATAAGGAAATCAAATTCACTCCAAAAAATTACCTTGACACACACAGAGAAATTTTTAATTCTCTGAATCTCGATAAGGCGACAGAGTGCATCAATGCTATAAAGAGAAAATTTGATAATCAAAATCAAATTTTTACCTGTGGGAATGGCGGTAGCGCCCATACAGCTAATCATATGATTACTGATTGGAATAAAATGATTACCTTGGCTACTGGAAAAATATTTCGCGGTTATCCACTTGCTGCAAATACAGGAATTATAACTGCCTATGCAAATGATTTATCGTATGCAGATGTATTTTCAGGGCAACTTAAATCATTAATGAGCTCTGATGACATTTTGATTTTAGTAAGTGGCTCTGGAAATTCTGAAAATGTCTTAAAAGCTGCTGAGTATGCAAATTCTATTAACGCAGATACTGTTGCAGTCGTTGGGTACGACGGTGGTAAATTAATAGGTTTATGTAAATATATTTTTCATGTGCCCATTTTTGATATGCAAATATGTGAAGATATCCACCTTATGTTCAATCATATGGTCATGAAGCAGTTATGTGAAACAAATATCACCCTTAAATGAAAACTGCATTTATAACCGGAATAACAGGTCAGGTTGGTTCCACATTAGCTGATTTTCTTCTTACTAATACTGATTGGAATTTAATTGGACTTATGAGGTGGCAAGAACCACTCGACAATATACGTCACCTTAGCAAACAAATAAACAACAATGAGAGAATAAGTATTGTTTATGGTGATTTAAATGATTCTTTTTCTATTTCTAATGCATTAAAACAACATCATCCAGACTACATATTTCATCTTGCTGCTCAATCATATCCTAAAACTTCATTTGATATTCCTATTGAAACTCTTATGACAAATATTATAGGTACAACATATATATTAGAGGCTTGTAGGACTCTCGCTGAGAGTAAGCAATACTCTCCAATAATCCATATTTGTTCATCCAGCGAAGTCTATGGTAAGGTAAAAAATAATAAGCTTATTACTGAAGATAGTGAATTAAACGCCTCCAGCCCTTATAGTTTGAGTAAAATTAGCACAGATTTTCTTGGAAAGTTTTATGCAGACGCTTACTCTTTGAAAACTTTTATTACTAGGATGGGTACACACTCTGGCCCAAGAAGGTCTGATGTTTTTTTTGAAAGTACGGTTGCTAAACAAATTGCTTTAATTGAAGGAGAACTTAAGGATCCTATTTTACATTTAGGAAATCTTGATAGTATAAGAACATTCCAAGACTGTCGAGATGCAGTTAGAGCTTATTACTTGTTGACTTTAGAGATGGAGAAAGGGAATATCAAATATGGAGATCATTTCAACATATCTGGTAATAAAAAATTTAAATTAAGCGAAGTTGTAGAAATCTTTCTTTCTTTAAGTAAGGTCAAAAATATAACTATAAAAAAAGATAAAAATAGAGTTAGACCGATAGATGCGGATTATCAGATGTTTGATAATAGAAAAATAAAAAAGTATATCGACTGGGAGCCAGAGTATTCTGTTGAACAAATGTTTTCAGATTTACTCGATTTCTGGAGAGATGAAATTAAAAATAATCGAATACCTATAGATAGATGATGAAACTGTTTATTTGGGGTGAGTCTGGCTTTATTGGCCAGTTGCTGAAGAAGCACTTCAAAATAAAACATCTCGATGTAAAACTAATAGGGCGGGGCGATAATTGTCATCATGTAATAAATATTGCTCATAATACTGAAATACCGGGTTCTATAGATAGTAATAGTATAATTTTTTTTCTTTCAGCTATATCATCGCCTGATATATGCAGTAACGACTCAAGTAATTCTAAAAATTTTAACTTAATAAATACCTCGATAGTTATTGAGAAACTTTTACAAACTGGTGCCACTGTTATATTTTTCTCATCAGATATGATATATGGTAGTACGAAAAAAATATGTGATGAGTCGACATTGCCGGAACCTAATACTAATTATGCTTTATGGAAATATTCGATAGAAAGAAAATTTTCTATGTACGATAATTTTACAACTCTAAGGTTATCTTATATTTGTGATAAAAGTGACAAATTTACAGCTTTTTTAATAAACACAAAGCAGAATAAGACTATTAAAATATTTGATCCTTTTTATAGATCTATGATACATTCTGATGATTTTTTAAAAGTAATTGACTTATATATTGAGGACACATTCAACATGCCCAAGATACTTAATGTTTGTGGTCAGAGATGTATTAGTAGGGTAGAATATATAAAAGCATTTTCTGATTATATAAATTTAAATTGGGAACCTGTTGTTATGCCAAATGATTTTAAAATAAATAGACCAGAAAGCATAATAATGAAAAGTCTTCATTTAAAAGAACTAATATCATACACGTGGGCTAACCCTGGCGATGGTATATTGCAGCAGTTAACAAAATGATTGAATATCACAACTTTACAGTATGTATTGTTAACTACTATACATCAAATATCATTCCAAATGTTTTAAATTCTCTTCGTGATTTTCAAGATAATAACAATATGACAATTGATGTTCATATTTTTAATAACTCAAAAGATGATAATCTCGATGATGTTTTAAAAAGCTTTCCATCTTTGGATATCAAGGTTTATTTTTCTGAGAAAAATATTGGTTACCCTGGTGCAATCCGTAAATTGCATCAATACATATCGAAGTATAAATATTCCTTCTTTATAAATCCTGACTGTATTTTTACAACCTCTCAACTAGAATCTTTCATTGATAAGCTCAAAAATAAATCTTTTGGTGCAGCTGTATGTAATATTACTAACGGTTTTGATGGACCTGAATTTTCTGGTATAGCAACAATTACGGATAACAATAAAATATCCTACAATCAGAGTGCGCTAGGCGCTAAGTTCGCTATGGGGGCGTTTATTTTATATAATTTAGACGCTCTAAGCGCGGTTGGATCATTCAATGATAAGTACTTCATGTACTGGGAGGATTGTGACATATCTGTGAGACTGCAAAAGTCTGGACATAAAATCATCTCAATACAGCTAGACAAGCCTATTAAACACGCTGTAGGCCACTGCTCAAATACGTTATTGATGAAGATACGAGCAAGATATTTTTTTTATAAAGGACTCTATCTTTTCAGAAAGAGCTTCAAAAAAGGAGAGACAATAGATAATGTTGAGTATATCTAAAGAGAATGTAACGCTTTTCATATCTTTTCTCATAATAACCGTACTACCATCCTTATTTAAACAATGGACGCATGGAACATCTTATGCAGCAGGAATCTTAATTGCAGGATTTTTTGTATTAATACTTATATCTTTACAGAAAGGAAAAATTCTTCTCGATAAGTTAGACTTTACTATATTAGCATTTTTTAGTTTATTTATTTTTTCTCATTTCTTATTTACTTGGTTGCAATCAATTTTTATTAATCTTGAATTTGATTACAACTTATTCAGATGGGCGAGTAGCTTATTAGGATTATACTTAATGATTTTATCATCACAAATTTTAGCTAACTATATGAATCAAAATATAAATGAGAATGAATTTAGTAATAATCTGATGCTATTCTCTTTAATTATTCTGCTGTTCGCTTTTCTTGCAATCATTGGAGTTAATCCTTTTTTTGCTAATACAGAAACTAGATCTTTCGATAAACCAATGTTTGTATATGGAGAGCCATCCCACTTTTTTTTAACATATGGAGCATTTATTTTATACTTTTTGATTAATTCAAAATTTAAAAATATTTTTATGCTATGTTTGCTCTTTATACTAGCAAAAGTAAAAAGTATGGTATTTGCTGTTCAATTGCTAATTTACTCTTTTTTATCATATAAGAAATATTTTTTTGTATTCCTTCTACTGTTTACAATTCCAGTATTCTTAAGCTTTGATTATTACTACTCAAGAATAGATTTTTTCTCAGAAAATAGGAGTTTGTCGGTAAATGCATTTATTAGTGGTGTGATGCGAGCATATATCTCTCTATTCGAGACTAATTTTCTTGGCTTTGGATTTAATCAGTTTGGTTTATCTAATTTAGATACAATAACTTCTCATTATGTATATGGATTAGCTATAAATTCTGAAGTAGTTGCCAACAAACTAGATGGCACAATTCTGTCAGCGAAACTGATTGGTGAGTTTGGTATATTTGGGATATTAGTTATAATTTTTTATTTAATATTCTTTTTCAGATATATGATATTTATACTTAAATCGAATTTAGATTATATAAAATCTAACCCTGTTCTTTTTTTCATGTTATCAATATATATGACTTTTTTTATCGATCTTTTTGTGAGGAGCCCCGGTTATTTTACATCACACTTTTATCTTTTTTTGCTTGCTTGTTCCTATCTTCATAAAAATGGTGGAAGATTAAAATAACATGGCAAATATTCTAATAGATCTAACTCAGATCCCAAGTGTCAAAACTGGTGTAGCGATATACGCCAAAGGCTATCTATCAAAGCTAAAAGACACGGAAAATCAATATTACTTACTGATACAGAAAGATGAAACGGACTATGATGTTTATCAAAATAGCAATATATCGCTTATAAGACTTAAATCTAAATTATTTAGAAACATTTTTCTTAGAACATTGATTGAGCAACTATATATTCCTTATCTATCAATAAAATTAAAAATTAATATAGTTCACTCTATGCATTATTCATTTCCATTTCTATTATTCTGTAAACGTTTAATATCAGTACATGATATGACTTTTTTCTTATATCCTGAGTATCATTTAAAAGTTAAAGTTCTTTATTTTAGATTCTTTATAAGACTGATTCCATATTTTGCTCACAAAATTGTTTTTGTTTCAAAATCAACACAAAATGACTTCTTAAGATATTTTCCCAATACTAAAAAATCCAAGATCATACAAATATATGTCGGTATCGATAACGATGTAAATATAAGAGATAAAGATGTCAATGATGTTCTTAGTAAGAATTCACTAGAGCATAAAAAATATATTCTCTTTATTGGTACGATTGAGCCTAGAAAAAACTTAGCTGGCCTTCTATCAGCATTTAGCAAATACTGCATGCATAATGATAATATTAACCTAGCTATTATTGGTATGATTGGTTGGAAATATGATAATCATTTTAAAGACCTAGACTCATCAGTTCTAAAAAGAATTAAAATGCTTGGTTATGTTAGTGAAGTAGAAAAATCTATTATCCTCTCAAATTCATTAATTTTTATCTATCCATCATTCTATGAAGGTTTCGGAATTCCTATTTTAGAAGCCATGATAAATCGTGTTCCTGTCATCACTAGTAATATATCATCAATGCCCGAAGTGATTGGAGATACTGGAATTTTGATTGAACCAACTAAAGAAGAGAGCATAACTGATGCAATGATCAAACTCACAAATAACAGTGAGTTGCGTAAAGATTTAATAAGTCGTGCTGAAAAAAGGTCTAAATTATTTTCAGGTGAAAATGCCTGCAAACAGTATATTGATTTATATAATAGAATAATAAATGAATAATTTTAATTTGAAAGAAATTCCAAGAGTTGCAGTTTTTTTAGCAACTTACAACGGTGAAAAATATCTTAAAGAACAGATTGATTCAATCCTTTCACAAAATAATGTGCATGTTGATATTTATTGTAATGATGACGGATCATCTGATAATACATTCGAAATTATCAAAGAATATCAATCATCAAATAAGAATTTTTTTGTTGTTAATAGTGTCAAAAATAGTGGGTCTGCAGGCCTCAATTTTTATAGCATGATATTATCAAGTGATGGTGAATATGATTACTACGCTTTTAGTGATCAAGATGATATCTGGATGAAATCTAAACTAGATATCGCTTGTCAGAAGCTAACAATTAACAAAGCAGATGGCTACAGCGCAAATCATATTGCTTTTTGGGGTGAAAAAAAGCTAAAAATATACAAGAATCACTCGCAAACTCAATTTGACTATATGTTTGAGTCTGCAGGCGCAGGATGCACCTACGTTTTAACAAAAAGATTATTTATTGACTTGAGAGACTTTATTGACAAAAATCAAGAATCAGTATCGAAAGTCTTTAAACATGATTGGTTTACTTATGCGTTTGCTCGATCAAGAAATTATAAATGGTATTTGGACAGTGAATTTACTCTTATGTACAGGCAACATAACGATAATGAAACTGGTGTGAATAGTGGTAACTTAGAGTCTTTCATGATTAGGCTTAAAAATATCAAGTCAGGATGGTTTTCACAACAGATTTTGTATTTAGCTGATGTTTTGCGATATCAGTCTAAAATAGACAGCCTCCTTAAAGCAACAACTATTATTCAGAGACTTATGAAATTAATGGTATTTTTAAAAATGCGAAGAAAAAAAAGAGATGCGATAATTCTGTACATACTCTACGTATTCAAAGTTTTCCATATGAATAACACAAAAGGCTCAATACAATTTTTTAATAAATGATGTAATCAATTAAGGAATATTGTTTTTCCTATATGTTATCTGTGATGCAAAAATCAAAATAAGAATTATAAAAAAAACAGTTGATTGATGATGTGCTAATTGAGACTGTGTCAGCATAAAGCCTATTTGAGACAGTAAGGTAATTTTCCCTAGGCACTCAAAAAAACTATATTTACTATTTTTAGAGGATGATGTGTTAAAAAATTTATATATATTAATCAATAATATCAAAAAGATTGATAATCCTATAAGTCCAGTTTTCAAAGCTATATCTAAAAACTCATTATGCGCATGGTCAGAAGTGCTAAGATTTAGATTCTGATCAACTTTTTTCTGTTCAAGGTAACTCTCAAAGCTATCAAACCCAATGCCGTCAAGAGGATTATTCTTAACAATATCAATTGCGCTCTTGTAATAGAAAACTCTTTCTCGAACAGAGAGATCTATATTCTCCGACATTACACTCTCGCCATGGAGAAGAAGAATTGTGTCATTAATAAAAACTTTGAAACGTTGATTTAACTCTGTGGAGCTCACAATAAAGGTTCCTAATAAAACAATACACAAGCTAAATACTCTAAAAGATTTATTAATTACATTAAGATAAATCAGCACAATAGCTAAACCTAAGATAGAGCCTTTCGTGTGTGTCAGGCCCCATGATAGGAATGATACAAAAAGGCCTAATAAAAGTAAAAATGAGGATAACTTTAGTCTATCTCTAAAAATCCAGCAACCAAGAAGAAGTATAAATAGTGTCATATTAAGATTCCCAAAAGTCAGTGCTGAGCTTGAAATAGGGTTAAATCTTCCAGGTATGGACATATTTCCAGCAGTTAAATCATAAATCATTAAAACTGAGCTAAAAGAGACTAATGATGAAATTAATATAGTATAGACAAGATATTTTGAATTTATGTTGATTGTCCTGAGATAGAAATAAATAGGTAATAACAATAAAAATCTACTATAGTTATCTACTTCATTTAAACTAGATGAATGATAGGCTGAGAAAGCAAATATCAGTACTGAAAAACAAGTGAACGAGTATATCAATATTTTTTCTTGATTATTTATTCTCAGAGTAATGTCATTAAATATAATGCTATATATTGAAACAAATAGTAGACATATCATTGCGATATTTGATAAATCTCTGTTAATAAAATTGAAAATTATAAAGCTCAAGGAAAAGAATAATCCAGATAATTTTATTATGGGAGAGGGTATAATTCGCATATATTGCGCTACTTACAGTCAAAAAATATCATGTTTTATGATAACATAAGATACTTATTTTTGATCGCATTCTATGCTGAAGGTGCATAGCATTAATCATAGAGCCTAACAATGATAAAAAAAAGTAAGATAGCAATACTTGCAGGCGGTTTCGGGACAAGATTAGATTGCCTAAATCATGATATACCAAAACCTATGTTTCTCATTAATGGCATGCCACTTCTTTTGCATCAGGTTTTAGAATGTAAAAGATATGGATTCTTAGATATTACAATGTTTTTATATCATCGGCATGATCTGATCAGAGATTTTTTTAAGGATGGTTCAGAGTATGGTGTTAACATCAATTATATAATCGAAGACCGACCTCGAGGCACAGCAGGCGCTATACTTGATGGACTTAGTTCACTTGATGATAATTTCATCGTTTTATGTGGTGACACATATTTTAATATAAACCTTTCAAAGTTTTTTGACTATCATCAAAAGAAAAACTCAAATCTTACGTTATTTACACACCCAAATAGCCATCCAAATGATTCTGATATTATAATATGTGATGATAAGGACATAATTCATTCTATAGAAACATATCCACATCATCATAAAAATCTACCTAACTTAGTAAGCTCAGGTCTTTATATTTTTAATAGAGATATTTTATACTCATATGCTTCGGATGAAAAAAAAATAGATCTATCGAAACATCTAATTCCATATCTAATCAATGAAACAAAAAAAGTCTACTCATTTAAATCTGTCGAGTACATCAAAGATATGGGTACTCCAGACAGGTTAGAAATGGTTAAGAGAGACATTCTCAATGATAAACCTAATTTGCTTTCGGATAAAAATAAGAGAAAGGCTATTTTTTTAGATAGGGATGGGACTATTATAAAGGAAAATGGATATATAACTGATTCTTCGCAAGTAGAACTTTTTAAATTTTCCTCAGAATCTATCAAGAAAATTAATGATTCAGGGTATATTTGTATCATCATTACCAACCAGCCTGTAATTGCCAGAGGGGATATTACTGACAAGGAATTAAAACAGATACATAACTATATAGAATCTAAACTAGGAGAGGACGGCGCTTATGTTGACGACATTTTTTACTGCCCACATCACCCTGACAGTGGTTATGATGGTGAAATACCTCATCTTAAGATAAAGTGTGAGTGTCGTAAACCTGGCATTAAACTAATTGAAGATTCAATTGTAAAATACAACATCTCTAGAGAGGGCTCTTGGTTTATCGGAGATCAAACAAGTGATATTCTAGCTGGAGTTAGATCAAAATTATCAACAATATTATTGAAAACTGGTCATGCTGGAAGTGATCAAAAATATACTGTAGAGCCTACGCATACTGTCGATAATTTACAAAGTGCAATCGACGTTATTATCAATAAATCGTTTCCTCTAAAATCTGGTGACATTGATTGATGCTTAACAAAGTCAACTCACTCTTGTTTGTCACCATACCTTTTTTAAGATTAACCTCAATTTTTTATGTGTTTTCTGGTGTAGGTTATAAAGATTATGTTTTAATTTTTTCATTAGCATTATTTCTTCCTGAGCTTCTATTTCTTTTCTATGATAATTCACTCAAAATCAAAAAAAATTTAATTATTTCTCTAATAAACTATATTGGATATTTTTTTATAATATTTTGGCTAATTGCTCTTTATGTATTAAATAACAATATTATTATCATCGAAAATAGTTATTTGATTTTTTTGATCATATATACCCTCCATGACGCTATTTTATTAGCCACAACCCCTGGTAGAACAGATAATATTAACTTATTATTCAATCTGACTCGATTTCTTGCTATTGTATTTATAGTAGTCAGCTTGCCTGAGTTATTGATTATTTCATTAGCGCTTTCACACTATTTATTTAACTTTGATAAAAATAAATACATCTTTTCTAAAGATGATATTTCTAAAGATGATTTGTCATTCGGCGTAATACTTGTAACATTCTCAACTTTAAGAACCTTCATTACATTGAAAATACTCCAGACATTTTTAAATGGAGATATGTTCTTTATTGTAAATATTTTTTCAAGGGCAATAATATGGGTTGTTAACCTTATATACACAGTGACAAGGAATCTCAAAGAAAAAATAAATTTAATTGATAAGTATTATGTAAGATTTAAAAGTACAGTAATCTCAGCAATGTTAATTTATCTATTTATAAATATCTCTATTCTAATATATGATGATGAGTCATTGAATAACTTATACATCTTTGGTTTATTATTTTATGTTTTTCTTGCACTCGAGACATATTTTTGTCAACTTACAATTTTATTTAGAAAAGGTAATATTAAACTTATTGCATTTGTTAACTTTTTAGCTTTCTCTATACTATTATTTACATATGAATATTTGATAACAAATGCTTTATTTGTATTCATGATAATGATATTTTCAACTTTAATAAATTCATTGATCTTTTATAGAAAATGGTCAGATCGTTTTAAGGAAAAAATTTAGCTATAGTACTACATACTATTATATAAACAGATGACTTTTACAGAACCCTACTTGAATATTGTTACTCTCTCTTTATATATCTCTCTCATTGCTGTAACTCTTAGTATGATAATTTCTATACTCATATCTTCAAAACTTGCAATCTGTGACTTCCATGGCAAAAGTTTCATTTTACTAGTCTTCAGCTCATTGATGAGTTTGCCTCCGGTCGTTGTAGGGCTCATCCTATATATTTTATTTTCTACATCAGGTGCTATAGGGTTCATGAACTTGCTATATACACCAGAGTTAATGATTCTTGCTCAAATGTTAATTATCATACCTATAATCATAACTTTATCTTATCAAGTGATATCAAACTTATATACAATTCACGGACAGTATTTATTATCTATGCAGACATCAAATACTAGAATACTTTATACATTACTAGTTGAAGGTAGAAACGATTTATTAATTATAATGCTTACAGGCCTTGGTAGAGCATTATCTGAAGTTGGTGCAGTTATTATTGTTGGTGGCAATATAGCATATAACACCCGTGTGATGACAACGAGTATAGTATTAGAAACATCGCGCGGAGATTTAGACTTAGCATTAAATTTAGGATTAACATTGCTTTCAATCGCAGTAACAATAAATTTACTAATTTTCCTTTTAAAAAAGAGCAAATGAATAAGACGATTATAAAATGTTCAAACGTTTCTTATTATGACAATGGCTCAATTATTCTTAAAAATATTAATCTAAGTATATACTTTAATGAAATCACTGCAATAATCGGTCCTAACGGTTCGGGTAAAACTACTTTATTGAAAATTCTTTTTGGATTAATTAATCAATCTAGTGGAACTATTATAAGAAACTTTAATTTAGGTAACGCATCTTTTATTTTTCAAAAACACGTATTTCTAAATATGACTGTCACAGAGATTTTAAATCATGCATTATTCTGTAAGGGTGTCGCTAAAAATGCCAGGACTAGAATCATAACAAAAGCTACTAAAAAATATAATCTAGAGTCTTTTAAAGATAAGAACATAAAATTACTCTCCGGGGGTGAACAACAAATTATAGCTTTGATTAGATCCTTGATTCTAAATCCTATGGTTTTATTTTATGATGAACCTTTAAATAATTTAGATAAGTATAGTTCTGATTACATCATTGATATCCTTCAAGATTTACATGATAATGATGTCCAATTATTGATAGTCACACATGATTCGTACTTACTTGAAAAATTGAAATGCAAAACTGTTGAGATACGTAGAGGAGCGATAATTTAAAATGTTGAAAAACTTCAAAATATTTTTTGCTTTAACTTTTTTTTACTCAACGCTTATTCATGGATCTGAAATTTTAATTCAATCTACAACATCTACAAGAGATTCTGGCTTCTATGAGTTTTTACTTCCTAAATATCCTAGTTACCAAAATATAAATATCAAGGTTGTCGCAGTGGGGACTGGGCAAGCAATTAAAAATGCAGAAAATTGTGATGCAGATTTGTTAATTGTTCATGATTATCAAAAAGAAATTAATTTCATGAAAAATAATTTTGGAATAAGACGTGATGACTTGATGTATAACGATTATGTTTTAATTGGTCCAAGCACAGATCCTGCTGAAATCAATGATTCCTCATCAATAATCTCATCTTTTGGTAAAATTGCGCGTAGTAAGCATAAATTTATCTCCAGATCTGATTCTAGTGGGACATATTCTTTTGAAATGTCCATTTGGGATAAAGTTAAAATAAATCCTGCTGATGATAGCGGTGGATGGTATTTAGAGACAGGTCAGGGGATGGGTCCGTCACTAAATATTGCCGTTGCCACAGGTTCATATATATTGTCTGATAGATCAACTTGGGTTACTTTTAAAAACAAACAAGATCACATAATTTTATATGAGAATCCGGTCGAACTAGCGAATAATTATGGAATCATTCTTGTTAATCCTGAACACTGTCCAACTGCGAATTACGAAAGCTCTTTATCTCTATATAACTGGCTTATCTCTGATGCTGTAAAGATTATTATTAATAGTTTTACAGTTAACGACCAACAAATATTCTATACACGTTAATTACATAATATATATTATACGAACGTGTATATATATCTAGAATAATATATCAAGATAACCTATTCTACTGGTTATAGATAAGGATATCGTGACAATGACGAATTTACATGTTGTTCTAGGAAACCAGTTATTTCCAATAGAATATATTAAAAAAATTGATACTAAATATGTCTTCATGCGTGAAGATATGGGTTTGTGTACATATGAAAAACATCACAAACAGAAAATAGTATTATTTTTGTCAGCCATGAGATCCTACAGAGATGAATTAAGAAAGAATAAGATTAAAGTTGTATATCAAGAATTATCAGAAAATACAGATACTTATAGAGATTCATTGATCAGGATAATTAAGGAAGATAATATTAAAAAACTTAGTTTCTGGGAAATTGAGGATAAATGGTTTAGAGAGGAATTACTGAGCATAGGAAAAAACGTAGATGAGATAAAAGAAGTACGTTCACCAATGTTTCTCACAGATAAAAACAAATTCAAGGAGATGTGCCCTCCTAGAAAAAGCCCGAGATATAAAATGACTGATTTTTACATTAATCAGAGAAAGAGGTTAAATGTTTTAATAAAAAATGGTAAACCTATTGGCGGAAAATGGACATTTGATAATGAG
>MDTD01182600.1_pt1 | contig 36639 bp, 41 predicted proteins | sample 811221 | NCBI WGS metagenome assembly MDTD01 (sample SAMN05326646, study PRJNA326480) | marine metagenome | isolation source: seawater | place: Pacific Ocean: South West | collected 2011
CCGACATTTTTAGCATCATCATCAAAAGATCCCACATTGCGAGGATTTTCATAGTGATCGATAACTTTGTCACTGTATGCCATAAAAATATCCCTCTATTATATTTAAAAATTAACGACGAGGACGATCTTCGCGAGGACGAGCTTCGTTAACTCTTACATTTCTGCCGTTAATCGGTTGCTCGTTTAACCCCTCGATCGCAGCTTCAGCCTGTCCATCATCGGGCATCTCAACAAATCCAAAGCCTTTCGAGCGACCAGTATCTCGGTCCATTATGACCTTAGCTCTCGATACTTCTCCAAATGCTGCAAAAGCCTCTTGCAATTCATCATCAGTTACGGTGTAAGCAAGATTTCCCACGTAAATATTCTTCATCTATTAATTCCAAACAAGTGCCTTAAAACAAATTCCCCGAAAGCGAAAAAGACACAAAATGTTTTCGGGGGCAACACGCTAAAAAAGCCATGATGTATTTATAAATTTTTATCTCATAAAATATTCTTTATTCACCAAAAAAATGTCAATTGGAATTTTCTAGTTAGGAATTCCAATTTTACTCTCATAAAATTCTGCAGGCACCGACATCGATGCGTCGTTTTGCCTTCTTGCGACCTCTTGAATGCTACTACGATTCATCAAATCTTTAAGGCTAATGTCGTTCAAATATTCAAAAATACGATCGCTTAAGTCATTCCATAAGTCGTGTGTGAGGCATTTTTGCTGATCGGTACAATTTTGAGCCCCCCCACATCTAGTCGTATCCACATTTTCATCGACAGCCGCAATGACTTGAGCAACAACAATATTTTCTGCCGTTCTTCCCAACGTGTAGCCGCCACCTGGCCCCCGGACGCTAATTACAAGTCCCGCCCTCCTAAGCTTCGAAAATAATTGCTCTAAGTATGATAAAGAAATGCCCTGTCTGCTTGCGATATCAGCTAAAGTGGTTGGACCACCCTCCTGATGCATCGCCAAATCTAGCATTGCGGTAACTGCATACCGTCCTTTTGTTGTTAACCTCACAGGTTTTAGCTCCAGCCTTGGCTTTAAATACTTTAATTTTTGTTAATATTAAAAAAACTATACATTACCAACTAAAATAGTCAAGTATTACCAATCCTATGATTTATCAGGTTTTTTCTCCTTGCTATGGTCTTTTGATGATTCCATATCGGCCATTGGGCTTTCTTTCACATTTAGAGGATCTAAATTAGATTTTGACACCCCCGAAGGAGTAGATAAATCCTTAAATGTTGGTAATTTTGGAAGCTTCGAGCCTTCTGGTAGCTTCATGCCCATTTTTTCCATTGCCATGCACATTTCTTTCATATCGGATTCAACTCCTTGTAAGTGATCGAGCATGCAATTTATGGCATGTGAGACTGGGTCAGGAACATCTTGATTGACCCCATAAGCATCAAAGCCAATTTTATTTGCCATCTGCTCTCTAAGCACAGCTTCTTCTTTTTCTTCCACCTTTTCTATGAGTTTTCCCGGAACCCCAACAACCGTGCTTTTTTCAGGAACACTCTTTACTACAACCGCATTGGATCCAATACGAGAGTTATCTCCTATTTCAATTGGGCCAAGCACCTTGGCGCCAGCTCCAACAACAACTCCATTTCCTAATTGTGGATGCCTCTTACCCCTTTGCCAACTGGTTCCGCCTAAAGTAACACCATGATACAACGTGCAATCATCACCAATAATTGCTGTTTCTCCAATTACAACACCCATCCCATGATCTATAAAAAATCTTCGGCCAATTTGGGCAGCCGGATGAATTTCAATGCCAGTTAGTAGCCTGCCAATGTTAGATAGTATCCTCGCAAGCCATTTCGCGCCCCAAAGCCACAATCTATGGGCCATCCTATGAAATATTAACGCATGCACTCCCGGATAAGTTGTTAATACCTCAAAGGTATTTCTGGCAGCCGGATCTCTTTCAAATACGATTTCTATATCTTCTCGAAATTTTTTTAACATCTCGCCTCTCTCATAATCAATTAATGCTAATTTTACCAGACATAAACCTTTATATTTTTACTATCTCAACAGATTTCCAAAAGAGTAATCAATCTGTTCTTTAAAGGGGTATTTTCACTTTTTCCTAGATATCTTTTTAGACTGAGCAGAGCTTAGTATCCCTCTCAAAATATTAAGCTCTTCTTCATCAGGCATAGCCCTAAAGAAAAATCTTCTCAATCTTGTCAATAATTTGTCTTTGCGGTCTACGTGCATAAACTCTAAATCGAATAGGGTCTGCTCCAAATGTGAAAAGAATCTCTCCATCTGCTCAGAAGTCGCTTGTTTTGTTTCGGCTCGTGATTGCGTCTCACCCTCGCCCAAAATCCTCTTCAATTGATACTCATAACAAATAATTTGCACTGCCATGGCGAGATTAAGCGACGAATATTCATCGTTTGCGTGAATATGTAACAAATGTGTACATTTATCCAATTCTTCATTTGTTAAACCCGAGCTTTCTCTCCCAAAAACAAAGGCTACCTTATCCAAATTACCCTGTTCAAATGCCAGCTCAATTGCTTTTTCCGGATTTAGGGTTTGCCAATGCTGCGATCTCCGTCTAGCACTTGTGCCAACAACAAGGTTGCAATCAAAAATAGCCTCCTCTAATGTGTCAACAACTAAAGCAGCTTCCAATATATCCCATGCACCTGAAGATCTCGATGTTGCTTCAGTTGATGGATAGTGCTTTGGTTTCACCAAAACAAGTTGATTTAATCCCATATTTTTCATAGCTCTGGCTGTAGCCCCTATGTTTCCGGGATGAGTTGTTTCTACTAAAACAATTTTCATGGCTTAAATTATAGGCTCTGATTAACTCAATAGTGTGAAATAGTAGTTATATTTTACATTTTGCCTTATGCTTCGCGCCCCATGAACCCTACAACAAACATAGCCATCCGAGCAGCCCGTCTTGCGGGAGACATTATAATGCGCTCATTCAGGCGCATAGATACCCTTACCATTACAGAAAAACAGAGCAATGATTATGTATCCGAGGTTGATCGAAGTGCTGAGCAAGCAATAATCGAGACAATTAGAAAATCATATCCAAATCATGGAATATTGGCTGAAGAAAGTGGAGAGCATGACGGAGACGATTTCATTTGGATAATCGACCCTTTAGATGGGACCACCAATTTTATCCATGGTTTTCCACAATTTGCTGTTTCGATTGCACTGAAACATAAAGATCGTTTGATAAGTGCGGTTGTTTACGATCCGTTAAAAGATGAGATGTTTATGGCAAGTAAGGGTAATGGATCTCTAATGAACGACCATAAACTAAGAGTAACAGATCGAAAAAATTTAAATGGGGCTTTATTAGGTACGGGAATCCCATATAAAGACCAAGAACATATCGATACCTACCTTCAGATCCTTAAACTTTTAACAAAAGACACTGCTGGTATCAGAAGACCCGGATCGGCTTCTCTTGATTTTTCATATTTGGCTGCTGGTCGCTTAGATGGGTTTTGGGAGTTCGGATTATCGCCTTGGGACTTTGCAGCCGGGGCACTAATCGTTCAAGAGGCTGGAGGAATGGTGAGTGACTTGCGTGGTGAAAATAAATTTCTTGAATCTGGTAACGTGATTGCTGGTGGAATGCGAATTCATCGTGAATTGGTGGATGTAATTGCGCCCTTTTTATCAAAAAAATTACAATTCTGATAAAAAAATTTCTAATTATCTCTCGCCTCATCAATTAAGCGGAAATTAGCTTCCAAAAAGGGAATATTTATATCGACAAGTTCAATTTTTATTTTTTGGTCTAGCTTAAAATCTGCTTTTTTTAAAATTTTAGTTTCAAAGCTGAGTTCAGGAATTACCACTAATGCTTTTCTATCATCAAAGCCAATGATTACTGCCTCATATTTGGCATGTTTCTTTTGCAATAGGTATATTAATTTAAAATGAGTATTTGATTGGCGTTCAACTCTTCGAACTGTGTTATTCAGCGAATCAATTTGCAACACCCTATCATTCATTTCTTCCTCCGAGAGAGGTGTTTTTCCAGTCAAATACGCCCTTAATTGCTGATGAACAAGAAGATCTGAATATCGACGAAGTGGACTAGTTGATCTGCAGTACATATCCAAGCCCAATCCAAAATGTCTGTCAATTTTAATACCTGTTCTGCTTGGTCGAAGTGATCGACGATACGTATACATCTCTGATAACGTTTTTGGTTGAATTATTTGCTCTGGCTCCTCTTGAGCTACATATGGAATCGGTAAATTTTTATTCTTTGCAAAAATTGCTATTGCTTCCCCTGCCATTATCATCGCGTTAGTAACTATCTTGTGGCTGGGGCCTTTGCTTATAGGTTTTACTTCTACATTATCTTCAAAAGCTTTTACTGAAACTTCTGGAAATTCGAGAGAAATAGCGCCTCTCATTTCACGATTTTTCTGATAAATTGAGGTTAATTTTAGTAAAGATGCAAAAGGCTCATCCGATATTTTTTTATCAACAGAGTCATAAGTTTCTCTTACTACTCTTACCTTAGAGGGAAAAATCTGGATATCTTTAAAATTTTTTCCATCAAAGAGAAAGCCTATAGACAAGGCTGAAGATATGGGTTTCAGTCCCAAAGCAACCTCATTAGTTATATCCTCCGGTAACATGTAACGCGTAAAATTTGGTAAATATAAGTTACTGCATCTCTTGCGAGCAACAAGGTCAATCTCGCTTTCAGGAGACACTAATGCAGAAACATCTGCTACATGAACCCATACATAGTCGCCATCGACGCTTATTGCATCATCGGGATCTTTTGTTGATTTATCATCTATTGCGTAAGCCTCCAATCTTGTGAGGTCTATTTGGTCATTTTTTGTGGATTTGGGAACTTTTAAATCAATCACATCAAGATCGATACCAGATCTCTCTGGCCACGGATCTTTTTCTAATTTCCAATATCCACAGTCAATAAGAAACTTGTGTGCAGCCTCTATACTCTCTTTTATTTCTAATTTTCTTAAGATATTGCTTCCCTCAGAATGATTGAGCGCAAATTTTTCGACTTCTAAAAGACGATTTCGGTCTTGTCCATTAAGTTCAGAATTTTCAACATTATTTTTAAAACTTAACCAAGACTCTAAATCTTTCTTTTTTCTCTCTCTTGCAAATATCTTTTCTGATAATACCTCTGGATTGTTCACTATAATGGCGTTTACAGAACCAGAAAAATAAAGGCCTTCCTCAATTAGTTTCCATGCTGACCATGCGCTTTTAGGACTAAAATCTCCAAATATTAGAACTGCTAAATCTTCGATATTTGGGCTTTCACCTTGTAACAAATCCCAAGCTTCTTCAACGTTTCCGTTTTCAACTTTAAGATCGAAATCGATTATCGGGCCCGGATGAAGCAAAAAAATATCTTTTGGTCTAACTTTTTTTCTTTTTCCATTATCAATTAAAATATCGATTTTTTCTCCGATATTGATGATTTTAGCAGGATGGCTTTTGTACAGAACAAAGCTATCCACAAGGAATGCTTGATCGGTCACGTTAAATTTTCCTCAAAACAAAAAGCATATAGTAAAATCTCATGGAAAATATAATATCTACTTAATAAAACAAAATCTCAGTATTTGTTGGAGTTAATAATGGAAAAACCACATTCCTTCTTATCGAGCAAAACTATCAATGATGGGCCCATTACAGAATGTGCCATTACAAATCTTAATCACCTCGGGCTAATAAAAGTCAGTGGTAAAGATAAATTTGACTTTTTACAAGGCCAGCTAACTAATGATATTAAAAAAGTATCTGAAACTCAGAGTCAGCTGAGCAGTTACTGCACCCACAAAGGTCGAATATTAGCAAGCTTTAGAGTTTTTCAGAGAGACGACGATATATTTTTTATTCTTCCGACCGAATTAGTCGATTCAACAATACAGAGACTGTCAATGTTTGTTCTTCGGTCTGACGTAAAGATTACAAATTTCAGCCCAGAATTAGAAAAATTCGAGGTAAGTGGCAAATGTGCGGAAGATTTTTTTTCAATTAAATTGCCAGACAGCAAAAATATAGCGCTGAGCCAAAATGGTCATACGATTATTTCAATACCCGGTGATCGACCTCGATTTCTTATAATTACAAATGAAAAAGACCCCAAAATATTTTCAGAAAAGGCAAAAGAAGCTCTTATTCCGACAAGCAAGCGATCATGGGCTCTACTTGATATAAGGGCTGGACTTCCAAATATTTACGAAAAAAATAAAGAAGCGTTTATTCCACAAATGGTTAACTTTCAGATAATCGATGGTGTAAGTTTTTCTAAAGGTTGTTACACAGGTCAAGAGGTTGTAGCTAGAATGCATTATCTCGGAAAAACCAAGCGAAGAATGTATAGAGCTAGAATCGATGCCAATGAAATTCCAAATCCAGGGGATGACCTTTTTTCAAAAAAAGGGAGGTCGGGTCAAGGTGCGGGTAAAATCGTAGATGCCTCACCCTCCCCAGATGGTGGATTTGAAATTTTAATTGTTGCACCCATCGCAAATGTTGAAGCAAATGATCTTTTTCTGTCGAAAGAAAGTGAAAACGCTTTACAAATTTTAGAATTACCATACAGCTTAGAAACAGAATAAAATTAATTTAGTCAGATTCTATCGAATATAGCTTTTTTTCTGGAATTACACCTCGAACTCCACCTTTTGGATTCTCAACATCACCTTTAAATCTTGGTATTACATGAATGTGTAAATGATGTATTGACTGCCCAGCCCAATGGCCAACATTAATGCCTACATTATAACCATCGGGTTGAAATTTTCGGTCGCATACCTTTTTTGCATCCGCGACCAATTTCCATAAGTCGTCTCTTTCCTCGTCCTCAATATCAAAATAATCCGCAAAATGCCTAAAAGGAATTACCAAAAAATGACCATCACTGACCGGATGTCGATCCCATGCTGCAAATCCATAACGGCTCTCTAAAATCAACCTTCGACTTGGTTTAGTCACGCAGAATCTGCATTCATCTTTTGAGGATTCACTTTCTTCAGACATCCGGGAAGCCTTTTTTTTATTTCTTATTTGTCAATTCTAACTGTTTAGATAAAATTATTACAAAAAAAATAGAGCTAAAAATTAAACAGAATAATTATAGCTTTATGTGAATTATCAAAAATTTAACAAAAATAAAGCAAGGTCTATATATAGGCATACAAACCTTTTATTGCCAAGAGGACTTTAACTTTGGTAGTAACTATTACTGTGGATCTGCATTTATGGCGCTTTGTCTAAGTCAAAAGTAAAAGTTCCCATACAATTGTGCCAGGTTACTGGTGTACTGTTTGGACAGTTTGGAGAATCTGATGATCAAAGCCTACTCACAACGCCTCTCGCCTCCTTTTACAGGACAAGCGCAAATTGTTGAATCCGATCGTGCCAGAGCGATTACTCTGGATGGTCAAAATTGGGAGATTCACTTTATAAGGGGTGCAATAGGTGACCAAGGTTCTGGCTACGTAAGACATGGTCATAGTTATTTTAGAGTTGCCAATGTAAAACATAGCTGGGTTTGCAAGGTTGCAGAGCAAGGTGCGCATGATGGAGAAGCGGTCGATGAAAGGATTCTTGAGTTAGCAAAATTTTTGGTAAAAGCGACATTACCCTTCCCAATGGCTGATCAGCATGAATACTGGCTATTGGACTCTGTTGATGAATCCCCACTTGCATTCATATTTAGCTGTGTTGAAGCAGAACAAATAGATACTTTTCCGGACCACCCAGAATGGACCGCATTATCGGCTGCAGCAATGCCAATAGAAAGAAATGATGAGGAAACAGCAAGTAACCTGCCGCCAGTGAATTACCAGCTTGAAAGACTGGTAGCCATCAGGGCGGGGAAAAAGCCAAAAGCAAAATGGTTTCGTCGAGATAAATCGAATGAAAAATCATTCCCACCTTTGCTTGTAAAAGAGGAATGGCCAGATGAAATTTCACATAGCTTATGTCAGAGATACATAGCGAGGCAGTCCCCTAGGCTCCTTATGTTGCATGGATTGGCGCATGAAAACAGACTGAGACTAGAGCAAGCAGCGAGGGCAAATGTTATGGAGGTTGAGCGGTTTCACGCCGTTTATCCAGAAATTGCCGATACAGAATTGATGAGCACTATGCGGGTTGAGGCAAGACTAAGAGGTCTTAATAAGTCAAAGATTAAAAATTAAAAAAAAATAGATAAAAATATCATTAATAACAATAACTTAAAAAATATTTATCACGATTCACAGATTGTAAAGATGTAAAAGCTATAATTGATTGGTTGAAAATATAAATTTTTTAAATATTCAGCCACTGTTCAGACTAAGGAATGTACACTTAATCTAGTAGTATTAGTATTTAAAGCAAATTTTGTGAGGAAACACAAATGACATATTCTTCTTTTACCAAAGGTTTCTCAATTTTATTCTGCGTCAGCCTAACTGGCTTTGTGTCAGCAGACTCAATGTATGAGAAAAATTCACATGAAGGCGTAGCGAAGGTCTTATCGACAACTGCCCTATATGAGAATGTGATTGTATCTGTACCTCGCCGCGAATGTTGGACTGAACGAGTTCGAGTTAGATCAAGCGGACAAACTGGAGCTACTGCACCACTTACCGGTGCAATAATTGGAGGAGCTATAGGTAATCAGTTAGGTGGTGGTGACGGCAAAACCGCCCTTACAATCGGAGGTGCGCTTTTAGGGGCCTCAATTGGTAACGATGTTGCAAGACAAAATGATGCAGCAAATGGTCAGGCAAGAATTGTCGAGCAAAAAAAATGTGCGACCCGAGAGAGTAGTGAAACTCGCAAAGAGCTCACTGGATATAATGTGAAATATCAGTATAAAGGTGAAACATACAATACAAAACTTCGTTATAAGCCAGGTAGCACTCTTCGGGTAAGAGTCAGCGTTCTTCCTGCTGATTGAATTTAGTGTGACACATTTATGGATAAAATAAATGAAGATTAAAGCAACAGCGTTCGCGATAGCTTTACTACCTTTTTTTGATGCTCAAGCAGATTCGAATTTTAATGGTACCCTTCATGAAGCTGTAACAGCTGCACGTGACCTGTATCCGGGTCGCGTGCTGTCTGTAAGAACGAAAAAACAAAATGGTCAACAGCTTCATAGCATAAAAATTCTCACAACTGATGGCCATGTTCGCAGATACAATACAAATTCTTTTAGAAGCGAAAAAAAGAATTTTTCTAAAAAAATTGTACCTAACAATCAATAAGGTATGAGAGTACTTTTAGTTGAGGATGAAAAGGCACTTAGGGAGCCATTAGAGGTACAGTTAAAGAACCGCGGTTTTTCAGTCGATAGCGCAACAAATGGCGAAGAAGCTTTCTTTCTAGGCATAGAAGTAGCATTTGACCTGGGAATTGTTGACCTAGGGCTACCGAAAATGAGTGGTATGGATTTAATAAAAAAACTTCGTGTGAATGGAAAAAAATTTCCAATATTGATTCTTACAGCAAGAGATAATTGGCAAGACAAAGTTGATGGTCTGGAAGCTGGTGCAGATGATTATCTTACTAAACCTTTTCATTATGAAGAATTATATGCAAGGCTAAATGCGCTTTTAAGAAGAAACGCAGGTCATGCATCTCCCGTTATAAAGGGAAATGGAATTGAACTAAACACTTTTGAACAGAAACTAATCTATAACGGTAAACATGTAGAACTTACTGGATATGAATATCGAGTAATAGAGTACCTAATGACACACAAGGGTAAGGTGGTGTCTAAAACAGAACTGACTGAACATATATACGATCAAGATTTTGATCGCGATAGTAATGTACTTGAGGTATTCATAGGCCGTTTAAGAAAAAAAATTGATCCAGAAGGTTTAATAAATCCAATAGAGACTCTTCGAGGACAAGGTTACAAATTTACAGACAAAGATTAATGAATAAGTCTATTTCTAAACGGATGCTTTCTATGAGTGCATTGGTGGCATTCATATTTCTTGGTTTAGCTGGAATATCGCTTGACCAAGCCTATCGAGATAGCACTGAGAAAGCACTTGAAGAACAACTTCAAGCTAATTTATATATCCTTTTAGCAAATGCTGAAGATGATGAAAAAGGACATCCAAAACTTCCCTTTCTTCTATCAGCGCCAAACTTCAATATACCTGATTCCGGCTTTTATGCAGAAGTAGTTGGAATAAAAAATTCTTATAGATGGCGCTCAAGATCACTATTAGATCGAGTTTTAAAGGTTGACTTAAAATTAAAAAAGGGTGAAATAAAAATTAAAAATCAAAATGGCTTATGGATTATACAGCAATGGATTGGTTGGGATGATCTTTCCGGAAAAAGTGTTCCATATGTTTTTGCCGTTGCCCTAGAGGCAAATTATCTCCTTAAGCAACATCAAACTTTTAGGGCCACGCTTTGGGTATGGCTAAGTGTATTGGGCGCATTACTTTTATTTGTGCAAATTATTTTTGTAAAATGGGGTTTATCTCCCCTAAAAAAAATTGCCAATATAGTACAAGATATTGAAAAAGGTAGTAGTAGTAAAATATCAGGCCAAATTCCAATCGAGCTAAAACCACTTACTGAGAATTTAAATTCTCTTTTAAAGAAAACACAAGGTAGGCAAGAACGACTTAGAAATTTTTTAGCGGATTTGTCACATAGTCTTAAAACGCCTCTTGCGATTCTCAGAAGTTCAGCTGTTGATGAAAAAAATAGTCAATTGAGTGAGCAAGTAGAACTTCAAACGACAAGGATCGATCAAATTATTACTTATCAAAAACAAAGACTCTTGGTAGCAGGTAGCTCACCAATGACACAGCCTTCACAGATAAAGCCGATTCTTGAAAGAATTTGTGAGGGATTATCAAAAGTTTACTATGAAAAAAAAATATCATATTTAATCGATGTGCACGATGACTTTTGTCTCAAAGTTGATAAAAATGATCTTTTTGAGCTATTTGGGAACTTACTTGAAAATGCTTTTAAGTATTCAAGCAACAATATTTCAATAAGCTTAAAAAAAGAAAAACTTTACTTTGAAAATGACGGTTCTGGAATTGAAGAGGAAAAGATAAAGAAAATACTAATACGAGGAGAGCGAGGGGATGAGAAAATTCCTGGCGAGGGAATTGGACTTTCAATTGTCCAGGAAATAGTTGAGCAAAATGGAGGGGAAATTGAGGTAGAAAAATCTCCTTTAGGTGGGTTAAAAATAAGTCTCAACTTTAATTGATAGATTTATTTCTGTTTCTTTTTTAAATTTAGAGATATTGAATTAATACAATACCTTAAACCAGTTGGGTGCGGCCCGTCCTCAAAAACATGGCCAAGATGAGATTTGCAGCGGTTACAATGCACCTCAACACGCTTCATGCCATATTTTTCGTCAATTTGCTCTTCTATACTTCTCGATAAAATTGGCTCAAAAAAGCTAGGCCAACCTGTTCCCGAGTCAAACTTTGTATCTGAAGAGAAAAGCGGCTCAGAACAGGCGCTACATGTGTAGGTTCCCTCCTCCTTACTATCCCAATATTTCCCCGAAAATGGTCTTTCTGTGCCTTGTTCCCGACATACAAAATACTGTTCCTCCGATAAAACAGATCGCCACTCATCCTCCGAACGGTTCATTATGTCTTTGTCTGACATAGGTTATCTCCAAACATACTGTTTCTACGGTAAATTAACTTGCTCACCTTCATTGACCCTCAATATACTACCGTTTTAATAACAAAATAAAGTAGCGGTTATAAGTATGTCTGAAAATGCCTTTTATCCACCCAAAAGAACTCTAATGGGGCCAGGACCATCTGATGTATCTTCGAGAGTCCTCGAGGCTATGAGTAGACCAACTGTTGGTCACTTGGACCCCTCTTTCGTCGGATTAATGGATGAAATTAAGGAGCTTCTCCAGTATGCCTTTCAAACTGAGAGCAAGCTTACTATGCCGATATCAGCGCCAGGTTCTGCTGGCATGGAAACTTGTTTTGTAAATCTAGTTGAACCAGGAGAAAAAGTAATCGTTTGCCAGAATGGTGTCTTTGGCGGCAGAATGAAAGAAAATGTAGAAAGATGCGGCGGTGAAGCTGTGATGGTAATGGATGAATGGGGTAAGCCTGTAAATCCAGAAAAACTTGAAGAGGCGCTCAAAGAACATCCAGATGCTAAATTGGTATCGTTTGTTCATGCAGAGACTTCTACTGGCGCAAGATCGGATGCAAAACTACTCGTCGAGCTTGCCAAATCGAATAATTGTCTCGTCATTGTCGATTCAGTAACTTCATTAGCTGGATGTGAGCTTCTCGTGGACGAATGGGGCATAGATGCAATCTACTCTGGTAGTCAAAAATGCTTGTCATGCGTTCCAGGTATTTCTCCAATAAGTTTTAGCGAAAGAGCACAGCATAAAATTTCTAATAGATCAAGCAAGGTCCAAAGCTGGTTTCTAGATATGAACTTAATAATGGGCTATTGGGGCGGGAGCGCAAAACGTGCGTATCACCATACAGCACCAGTGAACGCCATGTATGCCCTGCATGAGTCTTTACTCATGCTTAAAGAGGAGGGTCTGGAGAATTCTTGGAAACGCCATTACAAAAATCATCAAGCGCTGAAGGTCGGCTTAGAGGCTATGGGTATAGATTTCATAGTTGAAGAAGCTTTTCGGTTACCTCAATTAAATAGCGTTACAATTCCCGAGGGAACTGATGATGCCACGTTGAGGACTCGACTTTTACATGAACACCACCTTGAAGTTGGAGCAGGCTTAGGAGATTTAGCGGGAAAAATTTGGCGAATTGGGCTAATGGGGCATGCTAGTAAAATTGAAAATGTCCTCATGTGTCTTCGTGCCCTAGATGATGTACTAACCAGTATGGGCTCAAAGATCAACAAAGGAGCAGCGATTCCTGCAGTTGAAAATTTTCTCAAGCAGAGTTGAAAAATATAGTATGGATCGATTATCAATAGTCATATTGAGATTACTACCGCAACATTTATTATCAAAGCTTGTTGGGAAAATTACAAAAATAGAAACTTTTTGGCTTAAAAATTTAATAATTAAAATTTTTATAAAAAAATATAAAGTCGATCTTTCGCAAGCCAGAAATAAAAACGTTGCAACTTATAAAACATTTAATTCCTTCTTTACCCGGGCCATTGACCATAATTTGCGACCAATTTCTCAAGAGGGAATTGTGAGTCCGGTTGATGGGAAGGTCAGTTTTATTGGAGAATTAAAAGACAATATAGAATTTTTAGTAAAAGGAAAATCTTTTGATTTAAATAGCTTACTAGCAAATGATACTGAAAAGATAAAGCATTTTAAAAATTCTAAATTCCTAACTATATATCTCTCTCCAAAGGATTATCATAGAATACACATACCATTGAATGGAAGTTTGAAAGAAATGGTTTTTGTCCCAGGAACGCTTTTTAGTGTGAATGAATTTTCTGTAAAAAAAATCCCAAATCTTTTCTCAAAAAACGAACGTCTGATTTGTTACTTCGATACAGATGAGGGATTAGTTGCACTGATAATGGTGGGTGCTATTTTTGTGGGCAGTATGCAAACAGTATGGCATGGTAACGTTCATGAGAATAAACTTCGATCTTGGAAATATGGGGACGACCAAAATTTATATTTTAATAAGGGAGAGGAAATAGCTCGCTTTAACATGGGCTCCACCGTTATTATGCTCAAATCAAAAAATACAAATGCTTTTTTTAAAAAATTAAAAGGTAGATCCATTTTGATGGGAGAAAGGGTTAGTTAAAATATTAAATTCTCTCAAATGAAAATGTTAAAACATTGTCAATTTCGTTTGTACCCATAAGGCACATAAGGATTCTATCTAGCCCAATCGCTACACCGCTACATTCTGGTAGCCCATGATTCAGGGCGGAAAGAAATTTTTTATCAATATTTACTTCTTCTTTAAAATCAATCTTTCTTTTTAAATTGTTTTTATTGAAACGTTCACTTTGCTCAAAATAATCGCTCAATTCCTCAAAACCATTTGCTAATTCATACCCGTTATAAAATAATTCGAAACGACGAGCCGTGCTTGTATCAACATCACTTATTTTCGCAAGTGATGATTGGCTTGCCGGGAAGTCTGTAACAAAAAGAAGTTGATCTAGTCCAAGCATGGGCGTGATATATTCACCCAAAAGCAAATCAAGCAAATCATCCCTTTGTATTCTGCTATTTGGAACTTCTGTATTCATTTTTTTTTCAACAAACTCTCTTATTTCTCCAATTCCCATTTCCGAAATATCAATATGGAGAAATTCTCTGAATAAATCGACATATTTTATATACTGTATTTTTAAATTTGGTTTTTCGAGTACAAAATGCATTAAATCTGAAACTTCCTTCATTAATTCTTCCATAGAAAAATTAATTCGATACCATTCCAAAATACTGAACTCTATATTATGCCTCTTTCCTTTTTCATAATTTCGAAATGCTTTAGAGATCTGAAAAATTGATTTATTCGTATAGGCAATTAATCTTTTCATAAAAAGTTCTGGAGAGGGTTGCAGGTAAAAACGTTCATTAGATCCATCATGCGAGCTTAAACAATGAAAAAGCTCGGTATTTGGATCGTTATCTGCGGACAAGCCAAGAATCGGTGTCTCAACCTCAAGCACTGACCTCTGATCGAAAAATAATCGAATTTTAGAAAGAAGTTTTGCCCTTGCCTTTAATGCATCAATTGATGTTCCAGGCTCCCAACTTATATTAGTCACTCGTTTTTGGCCATTAAGGATTGAAAGAAATATTTATTCATCTTTAGCGCGACTCACATACTCTCCTGTTCTTGTGTCAACTTTTATTTTTTCATCAATTTGAATAAAAAGCGGAACTCTTACTATTGCGCCGGTTTCAAGGGTTGCTGGTTTGCCACCACCACCAGAGGTATCCCCTTTTAATCCAGGGTCTGTTTCTGTGACTTTAAGAATGACAAAGTTTGGTGGCTCTACAGAAATCGGGGAATCATTCCAAAGGGTTACCAAACATTCATCTTGCTCTTTTAGCCAATTTATGGAGTGCTCCACAGCATTAGAATCGGCTTGATATTGCTCAAAGGAATTATTGTCCATGAAATACCAAAATTCTCCATCTGAGTACAAATAAGCCAAGGTTAACTCTAAAACATCGGCTGCCTCAACAGCCTCACCCGATTTAAATGTCTTTTCCAAAACCCTTCCATTTTTTAAATTTCTCAATTTTACTCTATTGAAAGCCTGCCCCTTGCCTGGTTTTACAAATTCATTTTCAATAATTGAATACGGATCATTATCAATCATTATTTTGAGACCACTGCGAAATTCATTAGTATTGTAATTGGCCATACTTTTCTTTTCTCCTCAAAGAGGGATATTAAAACCTATGATAACTGTATCACCTACCATAAAGCAGCCTGCATATTGGCAAAAAGAGCTGGCAAAAGCTATTACAGATCCGGCTGAATTGATTAAAGCGCTTGGTTTGCCAAAAAACCTTCTTCATCCAGCGAAACTAGCAGCGGAGACTTTTCCCCTTAAAGTCACTAGACATTTTTTAAATCTAATTAAATATGCAGATGTAAATGATCCTTTGTTGAAGCAAATTTTACCGATTGGCGCAGAAAAAGAAAAAACTGCAAACTTTAGTTATGATCCGGTTGGAGACTCAGAATCAAAAATTAGTACGGGGCTCCTTCAAAAATATCATGGTCGAGCTTTAATGATTAGCACTGGAGCCTGTGCAGTTCATTGTCGATATTGTTTTCGCAAACATTACCCTTATAGTGAAGAAAATGTTTTAAGAGCATGGAATGAAACAATCCAAGAATTACAAAAGGAAACCAGTATAACCGAGGTAATACTTAGTGGCGGAGACCCTCTAAGTCTATCTGATTTAAAGTTAAATAAAATTGTAAATGACTTACGAAAAATTCCACATATAAAACGTCTTCGTATTCATACTCGACTACCGATAGTCTTACCAGAACGAATTACTGAATCCTTCATTTCACTCCTTGTGCAATCAAAGTTTCAAGTCTGTATTGTATTGCATTGTAATCATCCAAAAGAATTATCAAATATTTTAAAGCCATATCTTTCTGAATTAAAAAGAAATGAAATCACATTACTCAATCAAGCTGTGCTCTTGCGAGGCGTAAATGATAGTTTCGAGATTCAGAGCGAACTAAGTGAGCGGCTTTTTGAATTTGGAGTATTGCCCTATTACCTGCATTTACTTGACTCAGTTTTAGGCGCATCACATTTCGAGGTCGATAAAAAATTTGTTAAAGATTTAGAAAAAAGAATGCGCGAAATGCTTCCGGGTTATTTAATCCCCAAAATAGTAAAGGAAATAACTGGGGCAAAATTTAAGATTCCTCAGTAAAAATTATCATTTTTTTTGTGCATCACACTTAAGCAATTACTGCTAAGTGTCTAAATTAAATAAAAAAGGTTGTTTTTTTACTTTATTGATTATTTCTCGCTCCTTCGGTTTAATAGAAGTATGAACAATCTGCAAATAGAAGTACCTGCGCATCCGGAATGGCCAATTTTGGAAGACTCGGAAAAAGCTGCACTAAAACATCGCATAAAAAAATTGATGCGAGAAAATAATGCTGTTTTGGTGGCTCATTACTACGTCGATGCTGACCTTCAATCATTAGCGGAGGAGACCAATGGATGTGTTGCAGACTCATTAGAAATGGCTCGATTTGGCGCTCAAAGTGATGCCGATATGTTATTGGTTTGTGGTGTTCGCTTCATGGGTGAAACAGCAAAGATTTTGAATCCTGAAAAAACTGTTTTAATGCCAGAATTAGACGCTACATGTTCTCTCGATGAAGGTTGTCCAGCGGATGAATTTAATGATTTTTGTGATAAATATCCTGAAAGAAAGGTAGTCGTATATGCCAATACGAGCGCTGAAGTGAAAGCCAGAGCAGACTGGATGGTTACCTCAGGAATCGCCCTTGATATTGTTAAACACCTTCATGAGAAGGGTGAAAAAATACTTTGGGCTCCCGATAAACATCTTGGAAAATATGTTCAAAAAATGACTGGTGCCGATATGGTTTTTTGGGACGGAAAATGTATTGTGCATGAAGAATTTAAAGGTTTTGCATTGGAGCGAGTTAGGCGACTTCATCCAGAGGCAGCTGTTTTAGTCCACCCAGAATCGCCCTTGGAAGTAATTGATCAAGCAGATCGGGTTGGCTCAACAACAGCGCTTATCAAAGCCGTTCAAGAAATGCCAAACGATGAATTTATAATTGCTACAGATGATGGAATTTTTTGGAAAATGCGTCAATTAGCGCCTGACAAGAAACTCATCTCAGCTCCAACTGTTGGAGAGGGCGCCACATGTGCATCTTGTGCACATTGTCCTTGGATGGCAATGAATGCGTTACAAAATCTTGAGCAGGCAATTAGAGAACAAGTTGGACATATAACGATTGAGGAATCTGTTCGACAGAAAGCTGTATATTCAATAAAGCAAATGTTAGATTTTGCGAAAAACAGAAGTAATTAATCAAATTGCTTGTGGTTCCAAAATTACCGATAACCGCTTAGCAACATTATCTTTTTCTTTTTCAAAAAGATCCAAAGAGAGTCTAGCTAATTTCCCCCAATGCTCTGTTCCTCGTGTGATCCACTTATCTAACGCTGTGGAATCTCCCTCTAACCAGTTGTCGTAAGCTGAAATAAGCCCAGGAGCCATTGCTTTCCTCATATGCCCCAAATTTCCTATAAAAACATGCATAGATGCTTCTCGGCCCTTTGTTGAAATCAGCATGGGCAGTGTTTCTATACAATCTGCCCAATGATCCCTCACTGCTCTAAGCATTAATTCCGCGGGAGTTCCAAGTACCGCTAACAATAATTTTTCCCAATCCTCACCGACCTTTTGTCCAACTCGGAATTCACCAATCTCATGAGCGCGGATTACAGCCATTTCTGCCGCAGTCATTTGCTCTAAAGCTAATTCCAGATTATTATCAAATGGATAACTTGAAAGAGCTCTTGCCATTGCATTTTGAGGGCGATTCCAAAGCCAACTCTCATATTTTTCCCAGCAAGATTGTTTGAGTGAATTTCTCCGTAAAAAAATACTTCTCCCGCGAGTCATAGCAGGTGGTGCATGTAATCCTCTTGCAAGCTCTAGTCGGCCGATAAGCAACTCAAAACCATCTTTTTCAGTCTCACAACTATCAAGCTCTGTGAGAAAAAATTGAGCTCTGCCGGCATTCACGAGACCGGCGCTATATAATAGGCCATCGGGTTTTATTGACTCGTTTATCGATTCAGCATCGAATGGATCGAAGAATTTAGAATCTATTCGGATTTTAGAAAAATCTTCTTCTCGTAATTGATGCCAGAGCTTCTCTCTCTCGCTCAACCAGTCTCCAACAGCATCCTTATCAAGAGAGTCAGTATAGGACAAGCCTTTCTCCCACCTATAATACTCCCTCATTTTCATGAGATAAGTGCACAAACCGAAATCTGTACCATGCCGAGCGTCAGCAATGTGGCAATTTCTCTGAACCTGTCTAGCTAATGAGGTTTTATCCAATACCATCAAATTCAATCCTCATAAGTGTGATCTTATTCGCTTATATGTGTAAAATACCCGTGAATTCATTAGTTTTCCACCATTTAAGGGCAAATTTAGCTGGAGACCATTCAAATGGCGCTTAGAATCAAAAGTCGCTGGCACGACGATGATGCAGATAGGAGTCTAGAAGAAATAGCTAGCGCCCTAGCCTTTATAAGTTGGCGTATTGCCAAAGACAAAGCCATAAACTTACATGGTGAGGATTTTATATACGAAAATGACGAGCAAAGAATGGCCGTCATTACCGAATATCTGCTATTCCAACTTCAAATAGTTGACCGCATCGCACACTTGCATTTAGAACTCGACGACAAAGATCGCCGTCAGTTAGTGATAAAACTTGCTAAACATTTGGCTGGGCATTTACAAGAAAATTGCTCTGAAATTTTAGGAATGGGCGATTATGTCAAGCCATTCGTCGAAAAAATGAATACGCGAAGCACAGAGTACGCAGAGTACAATTACAGTAAAGACGGCCCTTCCTATCCCTTTATGAGACATTTAGGATATGAAATTCAACAAGTTATGGGGAAAACGCAAGAAAATCGTTGGGTAATCGATCAAGTTATGGATAAAGATGGCGTGGAAGTTGATAAAGAAATTAGAAAAGCAATTAACAACTTATTTGAGTAAATGATTCATCAAGCTTATTTTATTTTTTTTTCCAATCATCGGCGTTTTCAGTATTTTTTTCCTCACCATCAGTGTAGCCTGCTTCATATGGCTCTGTAACTCTCTGCTCCTCTCGTTTAGGATTTTGTAAATAACCAGCTTGCCAGCCCTGAACATATTCTGGATCACAGCCCATTTCCTCTAGTTTTTTTACAGTCTCGTAATACTCCTGATTCATTTTAAAGTCTCCACTACCGCGATTTCGTCAGGTTATGTGTTTGAGGTCTATATTTAGTTATTTTTTTCCCCAAATCTAGCGTTTCTTGCTCCATAATTTCTATAATTATGTCTTGATCAATAAAGCAAAATTCGTTCGCTAGAATACTTTGACTGAGGGATAATTTACAAGCTTAAATCCCCACGTTTTAAAAAAAAGCACGGAAATTAAGATTATATGTCAAAGAAGGTTAAACTATTGGTATCATATGATCCAATTAAAAGATAATGATTTTCATTTACCCGTAAGTTCGTAGGGGTTGAACTTTCCTTCAAGCCTGATCATTCTTCAAGGTTCGTCAACAATTATAAACAGATTTGAGAAGGAAAGAAGATGCGTCCCGCGCAATTAATGACAATTCTAGAGCGAGAGTTTACAAGCACCGCAGAAGGACATCACACTCCTGTCATGCTTTGGGGGCCACCTGGAGTTGGGAAGTCTGACATGATTCGACAAACTGCAGAAAGTCATAAATTGCAGGTTATCGATATAAGGCTATCCCAAATGGAACCAAGTGACTTAAGAGGCATACCATTCCGAAGCAATCAACATGTTGAGTGGGCAGTGCCAGCAATTCTTCCTGACGCGAATCGTCATGGAGAACAAGGCATATTGTTTCTTGACGAAATCACATCTGCACCACCGAGCGTTTCTGCAGCGGCCTATCAACTTATACTCGATCGAAGATTGGGAGAATATAAGGTGCCAGATGGTTGGGCAATATTTGCTGCGGGAAACCGACAAGGTGACCGCGGGGTTACTTTTACAATGCCAGCGCCTCTAGCTAATCGATTTTCTCACTTTGATGTTGATGCTCATCTCGACGACTGGGTTGCTTGGGCCTATCAACATAACATCGACGAGAGAGTGATTGCCTTTCTTAGATTTAGACCTGAACTACTGTTCGATTTTGATCCAGCACATAATCCAGTTGCCTTCCCTTCACCGAGATCGTGGGAATTTGCCCATAGAAGCCTACAAAAATTTGGAAATAAGACTGAACTTTTACAAGGAGCCCTTCAAGCGTGTGTTGGTCCAGCAGCCGGTATAGAACTCACTGCATTTGTGAATAGCTTAGACAAAATGCCAGATCTCGATGACATAATTGCTGGTAAAGAGGTTCCCGTTCCAACAGAAATTGACCTTCAATATGCTGTTGCTGCGGCATTAGTTGGTCGCTCTATCAGATCTAAAGATAAAGAAGATGCTGACACAATTATTGGAAATATATTAGATTATGCTGGAACATTTCCACAGAGAGAAATGGGTGTGATGTTGGTTTCTGACTTACATCGAGCAATTGGTGAACAATTATTTAATATTCCTCAATTTGGCACTTGGGCTAGTGCGATAGCAGACGTTATGTTGTATGAATAAAGATCCAAATAAATGGATATCGAAAAAATAGAAACAAAATTAGCTGCCGCAAGAACAAAGCTTATTCTTGATAAACCTTTTCTTGGTGCGCTCGTTTTAAGGTTGCCCATGGTTGCGGCGGATGATAAATGGTGTCCCACAACTGCGACAGATGCTAGAAAATTTTACTACAATCCAGAATTTATTAAATCCCTTTCGATGCCGCAAACGCAATTTATGTTGGCTCACGAAGCTCTTCATTGTGCATTATCGCATTTTGCAAGAAGGCAACATCGAGTAAAACATCGTTGGGACATCGCATGTGATTATGCAATAAATCCACTTTTAATTGAGGATGGATTGACCCCTCCATCCGATGTAATGTACATACCGCAATACTTGGGCATGACAGCTGAAGAGATTTACCCTCTATTAGACGACAATGACGAATCAGAAACTTTTGATAAACACATGTATGACCAAGATAACGAGTCTGGGGGCGGGCAACAAGGTAAACCCCCTAATGACAAAAAAGATGATCAAGAGCAAAGCGGTGGAGGAAGACAGGATAAAGACGATGAGGGCGAACAAGATAAAGACGATAGTGGTGAAAATAAAAATAATTCTGACGCAAAACAAAACGATTTAGATAAAAAGGACAATAAGTCCAAGCCCAGCAATGTGGAAGGTAACCAGAATTCTAGTAATAATAATCATGGCACATCAGAATTAAAGCAGCCCCCTCAATCTGGCGACGCACCTCCGCCCCTAACTGAACAGGAACGTGAAACCCTAGATATTCAATGGCAACAACGTCTCGCTGGCGCAGCGCAACAAGCAATGCAATCCGGCAAAATGGGTGGATCGATTGCCAGACTTGTAGACCACCTACTCCAACCTCAGCTTCCCTGGAGAATGCTGTTAGCTAGATATGTTACTGCAACAGCCAGAGATGATTTCAGTTTTATGCGGCCCTCAAGACGTGAAGGAGACGCGATACTTCCATCCCTGAGAAGCTCTCAAGTTCATTTGGTAGTTGCGCTGGATACAAGCGGTTCTATAAAGAAAGCAGAGATGGATGCTTTTTTGTCTGAAATTTCTTCTCTTAAAGGACAAATGCGTGCTCGCATAACACTTATTGCCTGTGATACCGAAATTGCTAAGGGTGCTCCTTGGTATTTTGAACCATGGGAGGATTTCGATTGCCCGCTTGATATAATTGGTGGTGGTGGAACAGATTTCCGGCCAGTTTTCGAATGGGTGACGCAACAGGGAAACAAGCCTGAATTATTGGTTTACTTTACCGACGCTGAAGGCCTCTTTCCGCAAAAAGAGCCTGATTATCCTGTTATCTGGCTTGTGAAAGGAAAGGAGAAGGTTCCATGGGGTCAGCGGATACAGTTAAATTGAGCTTTATAAAAAATAGCAACGAAAGCGCTTTATGAGCTATTTTCGCTTAATTATCTTTTGCTTTTTAGCTTTATGCTCAACAATTTGCTTTGCACAAGATTTTCAACTACCTGATTTAGGACAAAGCTCAGGAACATTCATTACACCCACTCAAGAAAAAAAATTAGGAAAAATTTTTTTAAAAAAAATAAAACAAAAATATACGATTATTGAAGATCCTATAGTTGTTGATTATATTCAAAGTCTCGGAATGAGATTAGTCGAAAATAGCGCTAGCGCAACAAAAACATTTTCATTTTTTATTATTGATAATCCAGAAATAAATGCTTTTGCGGGCCCAGATGGGTCTATTGGAGTAAATACTGGTCTCATTTTTGCCACTGAAACCGAGGGAGAGCTTGCTGCGGTAATAGCTCATGAAATTGCTCATATCAGTCAACGGCATTTAGTTAGAAAGCTAGAAACTGGAGGCTTCATATCCCTCACGAATGCTGGAATTATTCTTGCTTCAGTTGCGGTCAATTTTTTAGTCGATCAAAATGCTGGAAAAGCTGCCATGATTGGAGGTCAAGCAGCTTTAATACAAAAAAAACTTGCCTATTCACGAAAATTTGAAAAAGAGGCCGATCGCGTCGGAATTGAAATACTAGCAAAAGCTAATTATGACCCGCGCTCTTTACCGGCGATATTTAAAAAAATGGCGAGAAAAAGAAACTCCTATGGCAGTAAGCTGCCAGAAATACTTCTAACCCATCCAGTGGATGATGCTCGTATTGCTGATGCAATTAGTCGCACTGAAAATTTTCCCTATATTCAGCAAAAAAATGAATTGAGATATCAAATTTTATTAAGTTATTTAAAACAAAAAAAACAATCAAATTCCATTTCTGCGCTTAAACTCATTAATGAACAACTTAATGAGGGCAAATACAGAAATAAGAGCGCCAAAGAATATCAGAAAGCCCTAGCTTTAAAAGATATCGATCGTCTGAAAGATGCTAGAAATTTACTAAATAAACTTATATCAGAGCATCCTTATTTAACGGAGTTTGTTGTAACTAAGGCACTGATAGATTCACAGGATAATAAAACAGAAAAAGCTATAACTTCTTTAGAAAATGCTATTTTGTCTTCACCAACCAGTTATTCATTGAATTTGACATTGGCGGAAATTGCTATCTCTAAGCAAAAATATGCGATAGCACTAAATAAATTAGAGAGTTATAAACAGTTAAGGTACAAAGATCCTAAAATTTTTCGTCTTATCTCCAAAGCTCAATCAGGGCTTGGTAATTTATTTGAAGCATATGTTAATAGTGCAGAATCCTATTTTCTGAGTGGAGATACGGAAAAAGCCATCCAACAATTAGAATATGCTTTAATGAAATTTGATAGTAATTTCCATAGTCTATCCAAAGCAGAGTCCAATCTTCAAACATACAAAAAACACCGAGAGTCAAAAAAGTAAGGAATAAATTCCCATCAACGCCGTCTTCCTATCAATATCTTTAATATTAAAATGAAATCAGTTAAGTAAATGAAAATCATTATCGTCAAGAAAAAGTTTTATCTTAGATAATCTCTAACATTTACCTTATTTTCATTTTAATTGAGATAAAAAAATTAATATTTTTTGATTATCTAAATTTAGAAAAAGGTAATACAGACGTGTATCAAAAATCTAATAGCACACATTATTACCTTTTTGAAAAAAATTTATTTTCATTTACTGAATAGATACCGTACCAACTCGAGTATAGGAGGAAATGCGATGCGGAAGACCGCAAAGAAGGCAACCACCGCCCTATCACTGGCAGCACTTTTTACAATGGCCAGTCTGATACCAATGACAGTGAGCGCAGATGCTAAAAAAGGCAAAGAAATTGCATGGGACCGCAAAAAAGGTAATTGCTTAGCGTGCCATGCCATGCCCGGTGCTGTAAGCCCAGGAAATTTTGGACCTCCATTGGCCGCTATGATTACTCGTTTCCCAAATAGAAATAAGTTATTCATGCAGATTTACGATTCCTCAAAAAATAACCCGAATACCACGATGCCTCTTTTCGGAAAATATGAGGCTTTATCTGCATCAGACATACAACATATTGTCGATTATCTTTACACCTTATGAATAAAGTGAAAATTACATCTTCATTGGAGATTTATTGAGATGAAAACAAATACTAAACGACGATTCTTTTTGAAAGGCTCGCTTGCTGCAGGAACCGTTGGTGTAGCAATTGGAACAGGCTTATTGATGCCTAAGACTGCCTTCGCATCATGGCCAAAAGCTGCCTTTACAGCAAAGAATATAGATGACGCACTTGGTGCCGCTATGAATGGGAATAAAACTGCTAATAGCAGTGCGATAAAAATTAAAGCTCCTGATATAGCTGAAAATGGTGCAGTAGTGCCAGTCTCAGTAAAAACAGATATGAAAGGTGTGGAGAGCATTGCAATACTATATGCCGGTAATGCCTCGCCCCTAGCAGCTTCATTTAATCTTGGTCCTGGATCGGTTCCCGATGTTTCAACAAGAATCAAGATGGCAAAAACTGGGGACCTGGTCGCAGTTGTTAAGGCAAATGGAAAACTGCTTTCAAGTCGAAAGCAAGTCAAAGTCACTATTGGTGGTTGTGGCGGTTAAATTTATAACTAATTTTTAGAAGCAAAGAATTTGAGGTAAATACCAATGGCTAAAAAGTCAATTAAAATCCGCGCAAAAGCAAAAAATGGAGTTACTACCGTTAAGGCATTAATGAATCACCCAATGGAAACAGGACTTCGGAAAAAAAAGGGAAAGCTTATACCTGCGCATTTCATACAAGAAGTAATAGCAACATCAGGTGGAAAAACAGTTATGACAGCTCATTGGAGTGGAGCTGTTTCAAAAAATCCATATATTTCTTTTAAATTTAATGGTGGCAACAAAGGAGACTCCTTAAAGATTGCTTGGACAGACAATAAAGGTGGGGCCGATTCGGCTGTTACCAAAATAAAATAAATGAATCTTTTTTTTAACTTTGTAATTCCGAATAAAAAGGCCCATTTTGAGAGGATATTCAGCTCATGAAATTTTTAAAAATTGCAATGGTTGTTTTTGTATCATTAGCTTGTGCACCCACGCTTGCTGACAAAAAAGCAATTGAAACAAGTCCCGCAGAAGACTTAAAAACATACAGGGATTACTTTTTTAAGCGTTTTCCGGGTGTCCCATTAGGAGAATACCAGAATGGTGTTTACTCAATCGACAAGGTGTCACGTGATAGTTGGGAGGCCATTGAAGAATTTCCACCGTACGAGCCAATGATAGAGGAAGGAGAAGGAATGTGGAATACTCCTTTTGCAAATGGTAAGACTTATGGATCATGTTTTAATAATAATCCGGCTCAAAGAAAAAATTACCCCCATTGGAATGACAAAAGAAAAATGGTTATGACGCTACCTCTTGCAGTTAACGAGTGTCGACAGGCAAATGGTGAAAAGCCTTTAAAATACAAAAAAGGTGCAATGGCTAGTTTGATGGCTTACCTTGCTTATGAATCTCGAGGACAAGTTACAAATGTGATAATCCCAAATGACGATGCATTGGCAGCTTACAATAATGGAAAAAATGTCTATTTTGCCCGAAGAGGACAACTTAATTTTTCTTGTGCCTCTTGCCATATGCAATCTGCGGGCCAAAAAGCCAGAACGGACATAATAAGTCCGGGATTGGGGCATACCACAGGCTGGCCAGTGTATAGATCAAAATGGGGCAATTTAGGGACTTTGCATAGAAGGTTTGGCGGATGTATGAAACAAATGCGTGCAAAGCCGTACAAAGCTCAGAAAAAAGAATTCCGGGATCTAGAATACTTTATGACTCACATGAGTAATGGAATTGAATTTAATGGGCCTTCAGCACGAAAATAAGAACCTTATAAAATTTTAACAATTTTTGCCCGGCCCAATGCCGGGCTTTTTATATTTTATAATCATAAGGACTAACTTCGTTGCTTAATCTCGAGGCATACCTTCGATAAGACCATTGATATTGAGAAGGGCTTGATATAACGCACTCTTCGATAGCTTTATTCAAAGCAAGGGCCGATATCTCAGGATTTTTTGCACGTATATCATCCCCTATTTCGAAAAATTTCATCTTATAGTTTTTATTCAGTTTTCGTTCGGCCCAAACAACTAATACTGGAGCTTGATGTTTAGCAGCGAGCTTGCTTAATAGAGACATCGTAATTGATTCTCGACCAAAAAAGGGGGCTTTGATAGCAGCAGAGCCAGATAATTTTGGGACCTGATCAGGTAGAATTAAAATAACATCATCATTCTTTAAGGCTCTATGAAGAGCTTTAATTCCAGAAATGCTGGTTGGAACCATGTTTATGTACTTAGATCTCCCTTGATTCATTATTGGCTCAAGAATCTTATTTCTTGGTGGCCTGTATAGCGCGGTAATTTTTAAATTTTTATCAACGCCATAAGGAACCATTTCCCAATTGCCATGATGAGGACAGGCTAAGATCAATCCTTTACCTTTTTTTGTCAGTTCATGCATTTTTTCGGGTAACCCATTAGCATCAACCTTTTTTGATATATTGCTTTTTCTTAGCCATATTTTTGGCATTTCAAAAAAAGTGATAGCATTTTCGCAAAGAGATTTTTTTAACAAATCTTCTAGGTTGTTTTTTTTCATATCAGGAAAAGCAATAGATAAATTTACCCTAGCATCATGAACCTCTCTTCTATGCGAATAATAGACAAATCTTCCAACCAAATTCCCCAAAATCCTGATAAAGAGCCAAGGAAAAATTGCAATAGACTTTATAAAAAAGATAAGCAATAAATTTTTCATAGGAGTAATTCTACTATCTCAAGGTCAAATCAAGGAACTTTTATCATATAATTTATTTAAATTCCTAAAAACCAGGTAAAAATAAAAAAAGTTCCATGGAAAACTCTTCTGTTCTTTACTCTAAATCATTTCAATCGATAATAGACGACTTATCTCGAAGGTATTGCTTTCGGGTAAAAAAAGTAGATTTATCTCAAAAAATTCCTGGTTCTTTTTGGGGGGGAGATGAAGCAGGCTTTATAAAAAATACTTTATTTTTTAGGGATTCAACGCCACTTCACTCTATTTTTCATGAGGTATGTCATTATGTCTGTATGGATGGCGATCGTCGTAAAAATCTTTATAGTGATGCAAAAAGCAGTATTATTGAGGAGAATGGTGTTTGTTATTTACAAATCTTACTTTCAAACTACTATTCTTCCGTAGGGATAGAGCGTATGCAGAATGACATGGATAGATGGGGCTATAGTTTTCGTTTCGGATCTGCAAAGAACTGGTTTGAAAAAGATGCCTCAGACGCCTTTGAGTGGTTACTAAAACATAGACTTATTGATCATTCTGGTAAACCAACCTGGTCTTTAAGAAAAATTTAAAAAATAAAGTTTACAAGGATTTTAAAATGATAAAAAAATGCCTATTCCCTGCTGCCGGGTATGGAACACGTTTTCTTCCAGCCACAAAAGCAATGCCAAAGGAAGTTATGCCAATTGTAAATAAACCTCTAATTGAATATGGCGTCGAAGAGGCAATGCAAGCTGGCATGTACGATATATCAATGGTCACAGGTAGAGGAAAACGGGCTTTAGAGGATCACTTCGATATTAGTTACGAGCTCGAAAGTCAAATAAGCGGCACCGCAAAAGAAAGCGCTTTGGCTGGGATAAGGAAAATAATGGATGCGTGCACTTTTTCTTATACCAGGCAAAATGAAATGAAAGGGTTGGGGGATGCAATTTTAAAAGGAGAGCCATTAATCGGAAAAGAGCCATTTGGCGTAATTTTAGCTGATGACCTATGCGTAGGAGAAGAGTTTGGAGTAATGCAACAACTATTAAGTGTTTACAAAAAATACAAGTGTAGTGTTGTCGCAATAGAAGAGGTTCAAGACAAAGATATATCAAAATATGGAATTATTGGAGGTACACAAATAGAAAATGGGCTTTATGAAATCAATAAAATGATAGAGAAACCAGATTTAGAAAAAGCACCCTCTAATTTAGCAATAATAGGAAGATACATACTTACTCCTGATATATTCGATATTTTAAGAACAACAGAAATAGGAAAAAGTGGGGAACTTCAAATCACAGATGCCCTTTTAAACCAAACAAAAACCAAAAAGGTTATTGGGTGTAAGTTTAAAGGAAGAAGATTTGATTGTGGTAGTATGGAAGGCTATGTGGAAGCGACTAATTATTATTTTCATTTAATGAAAGCAGGTAGAACGGATAATACATAAACTACTTTTCCAGTAACTCAAAAAAGGCAGCCGCCTTATCTAAACTTTCTTGATACTCTGCCTTACAATCAGACTCGGATACAATTGCACCCCCAGACCAATAAAAAAGATTATTATTTTTGCATATAAGTGTTCGTATACTAATGCTACTTTTTAATGATCCATCATGTCCTAATTGAAAAATTGTGCCGCAATACAAATCTCTACTCTTATTTTCCAATTCATCAATAATTTCCATTGCTCGATTTTTTGGTGCGCCCGTTATTGAGCCTCCAGGAAAGCAAGCCTCTAATAATGAAAGTGAATCCTGGTTTTTTGATAATTTTCCAGTTACCGTACTCACAAGGTGATGTACCATTGCATAGGTTTCTATTTTAAATAGCTCTGGAACCTTTATACTGCCTGGTTCACACACTTTGCCTAAATCATTACGTAATAAATCTACAATCATTAGATTTTCTGCTTTATCCTTTTCGCTATTCATTAAATTAGCAATAAGTTCAATATCTTCTTTTTTATTTCTTCCTCTTGGTCGCGTTCCCTTTATCGGCTTTGTTTGTACAAAACCATTTTGTACAGAAAGAAATTGCTCCGGAGAATTACTCAAAACTTGATATTCCCCCAGATCAAAATAAGCGCCAAACGGAGCTGGGCTGATATTTCTTAGTCGTTTATATAAAACCCAAGGATCTTCTTCAGTGTGTGCACAAAAACGTTGAGTGAAATTCACTTGATAAATATCACCCTGATGAATATAACTTTTTATTCTTTTGAATTTTTCTTTATATGTTTCCAAAGATAAATTCAACTCTTTCAGTTTTCCTTTTGACTCTCTCAGTGTACTGGTTTCTGGTTTTTCAAGAATAGAAAAACGATCATTAATTTCATCCCATTGATCTCTTGATTTTTCTGAGAAACCCATATTTATGAGCTTCGCAGAGTGTAAACTATGATCAACTATTAGCGCCCAATCATAAAGACCTGCAAATAAATCATCTGAAATTTGTTCTTTTGGTTTTTTTTGCATTCCTTGCAACTCTCTACCAATCTCATAGCCCATAAAACCAATAATTCCTCCATAAAAAGGTAAGGATTCATTTTTATTGATTTGTCTTTGGCCAATAAAATTTCGAAGCAGATGAATAGCCTCTTTTGCCGAGTTTGAATTTAAACGTAAAGTTTCAATCGGATCAGCAGCCATGATATCAATGGATGAACCTTTTAATTTTGGACTACCACTATCAAGCCATACCGGAAATGGCAAATCGATTATTTTGGAAAAATAAAAGGAAGAATCACCAAAATAGGGTAATTCTTTTATTTTCGGCCAGCTCACTAAAGATGCACCAAATAAAAAATTTTTACTAAAATAAAAAGAATCATCACGCACGACAATTCTAATAAATAATTGGTGGGTCGTGGGCGACTCGAACGCCCGACCAATTGATTAAAAGTCAACTGCTCTACCAACTGAGCTAACGACCCCATTCGTAAAATCTAAAAAAAATAACAAACCAAGACGCGCGCATTATACCGAAGCTATCAGAAGCCTCAAAGATTTGTTTTGCTTAAATGTTTTTTAATTTGCGAAAACTTTCTGGCAATAGCTTCAAATCAACAAAACCGGTTATAAAGGCCTTTAAAAAAGTAGCTTCACTTTCATAAACCATTCTATAGTACTGAATTTTCATAGTCATTGCCGTAGATACGAAAATCGCTAAAAATGTGAGGATTGATCCTAAAGCTAGAGTCGATATGCCCGAAATTGCTTGGCCTATAGTGCATCCTAAAGCCAATGTTCCACCAAACCCCATTAAAATTGCTCCAATTATATGGTTTTTAAAATCAGAAAAGGAAGAAAACCATTCAAACTTAAAACTGCCCGATAACAAAGACCAGATAAATGATCCTAGCGTAACACCAAAAACGGCCATAACGCCAAATGTTAAAAGGGCTGTATCAAAGCCTTTGACTAAATATGCTCCGGTTTGTCCCATTGGATTTATGAAAGTGAATGATTGTGTAGAAAGTGTAGCTCCGGATGCAGGCTTTTTCTCATCGGAATCCATGAACATATCCCATTGTTCATGATATTCATTTAGTCCCAATGAATCCCCATCTGCATTAATTGAAAGGTTTGCTGTAAGGTACCATGCAAAAAGAACAGCTAAACCAACCATCAATCCCCCTAACCAATAATCTTTATTACCTCTGAATTCTTTTGATTTAAAAACAAAATAAAGTAAAACAAGTCCTATGATCGAGCCTAAAAAAAACCTCAAAGTACTTTGGTTTTCACTTGGAATAAGAGAGGCGATATCCTGATTAGTACTAAGTTCGATAGATATAGGACGCAGCCAATCATAAAAAAGAATACTGAAAAGAGTTTTATCAGAATTAGGAAATGGATTTAGCATAAAATAAGAAACTAAACCAATTATTGCGAAAACAAAAATTGACTTAAGATTTCCTCCACCTATTCGAATAAGACACTTATTTCCACAGCCACTTGCCAAAGTCATTCCAATACCAAACATCAAACCCCCAAGAATATTTTCTCCAAAAATAAAAATATTTCCCCTATAGGGCGGAAATGTTTCACTTAAATTGAGAAGATCAAAATACTCGAATATGGAAGCGCCAAATAATGCTATCGATATTGCAAAAAACCATGAACGCATACGACTTGCATCTCCAATATTTATCAAATCAGAGATAGCGCCCATTGTGCAAAAATTTGTTTTGTTTACTATAGCCCCCAATATGATAGATAAACAAAAAATACCCCACAACATTGTCGAATGAGCTAAAAAGAAATTTTCAAATTGCATTTAATTTACCTTTCTATGTTAACAAAAAGGGGTCTGTTAAAAATTAAGCATTTTTTTGTAAATTTAGGGCCTTATATAGCTCCAACCCTGCTCTTGCCGTTGCATCATATGCACCACACCTGAAGACACAATTTGCGCTTGAGGTAAGAGTGGAACATTCTTGCCTACCTTCTTGCTCATTTTTCTATGCGTATTCCCACAGGCCTTGAATGAAATATTTTCAAAATTCTGTCCAAAGCTAATTACCCTATCCTTGACAGGAGACTTTGCTGCATGAAGCATAAATAACCCAGGGCCATAAGCCACTACCTCTATTTCTACCGGTTCTGATTTATCTTTATAATATGCATCAACATTTGCAGCATTATTCAATGCCATATTCATACGCTTAGGGTCATTATCATCAACATGAATGACCACGCGATGTGTTTTATCTTTTGATCCGGCCATTATCGAGTTAGCCGAAAAGGCAAGAACAAAGAAGCTTACTAATGATAAAAGTAAAATTTTTAAAGATCTGCTCATGATTTTTTCCTTGTTTACTTATTGCTTTAAATAAAGTTTTTCTACTCTAGAGTTAAAAAAAGATTTTCCGCATAGTAAGTTGACGGATCAAAAAGGGGAATATTCCCAAACAAAATCGAATTTTAAAAAAACTGCGGTTTTTGATTGAAAATAAAGAATTTCATTTGTATATTGTCGGGTCCTTTATGTTAGATTTAGCAAATCCTTGAGCTCTCAATTTGCAGGCTTCACACTTTCCACAAGCATGTCCTTCATCGCTAGCTTGATAGCAACTTATGGTCAACGAGTAATCCACTCCTAGAGAATCTCCCAATTCAATAATCTCATGCTTGCTTAAATTTATTAATGGCGTATTTATTTTAAAGTTACTACCTATTGTTCCCTCTTTTGTTGCTAATTTTACTACCTCTTGAAAACTTTTGATAAACTCTGGCCGACAATCTGGATATCCAGAGTAATCAACTGCATTTACTCCAATAAAAATATCATATGCCTTCAAGGTTTCAGCCCACGCTAAAGCTATTGATAAAAAAATTAAGTTTCTTGCTGGAACATATGTATTTGGTATATCGGTATACTTTTCCTCCTCTAAATTAACTGAGGAACGAACCAGGGATGATCCTCCAATTAAGTCCAATGGAATTTTTATAAATTTGTGCTCACTCACATGAAATTTTCTAGTTATTTTTTTTGCAGCATTAAGTTCACTATCATGCCTTTGGCCATAATCAAAGCTTAATGCATAACAATCAAAATCCTTATTTTTCGCATATGCAAGTATGGTAGTCGAATCTAAACCTCCAGAAAATAGAATGACAGCCCGTTGTTTTTTGCCATCATTATTTTCCTCGCTCATCACCCCATAACACCTTATGTAGTTGAAGCTGAAAACGAACAGGTAGTCGATCGCGAATTATCCAATCTGCTAATTTCGCTGGTTCTAGTTTATTCGCAATGGGAGAAAAAAGAACTTCGCATAATTGACTTAAGTTTCTTTCCTTCGTTTGGTCTAAACTCCATGAATAATCTTTTTCATTGCCAATTACAAATTTTATTTGATCATTTTTTGATAAATAATTTAAATTACTAAACAAATTCCTTTTGCTTTCACCTGAAGATGGTGTTTTTAGATCCATAACTTTTATTACTCGTTTATCAACATCTTTTAGGTCAAAAGCTCCGCTCGTTTCCAAAGAGACAATAAAGCCTTTATCACATAACTTACTCAATAAATCTATGCACTGTTTTTGAGCTAAAGGTTCTCCGCCGGTAACGGTGACATGAGATACATTAAAATTTTTTACTTGTTCTAAAATTTCATCTATTGAGAAAGAGGTGCCTCCCTTAAAGGCATATTCAGTATCACAATAAACACAACGAAGTGGGCATCCAGTCAATCGAATAAATACAGTAGGCAAACCAACCAGCTTTGATTCGCCCTGGAGAGAGAGAAAAATTTCACTTATTCTTAAAGAACGCCGGTGATTGGGCTTCTTTGAAGCCTTAATTTGGTTACGTTGGTTGAGTAGAAGATTAGCCGCCAATTTTCTTAAAAAGCTCTTTAGCTAAACCGGCAGCCGGAGCTTTTGGATAATCTGCCACTAACCGCTTCAATGTATTTCTAGCCTTGTCTGAATCACCTAAAATATGCTCTAGGCGACCGATCTTATACAAAGCTCCGGGTACTTTTGACGAATCAGGATAATTAGATACGACTTTTTGAAATTCACTTAGTGCCTGATTATTTTTCTGTCTGACATAAAATGTTTCTGCGAGCCAATACTGTGCATTAGCGGCTAAAGGAGAGGCCGGGTAATTTTTTAAGAATTCCGAAAACGCCATTGCTGCTTCATCATAGCGCCTTTGAGAGGGTCCAATTAATTCATAGGCCTTCTTATAATCATTTCTTATCTTTTTAGGATCAATAAGCCTCGTTTCTATACTAGGAGCTATAGAAGTAAATCTCGATTCATTATTATCCTTAAAATCTCTCGAGAGATTTTTTTCATCTACATTAGGCTCTGATTTAAATTTTTTTGAAACCTGATCGTTTATTGAATTGGTATCTGTAGATATCTGTATATTGGATATTCTTTCATCTATATCGACATAGAGATCTCTCTGTTTTCTCTTCAGAGTCTCTAATTGATACTGCAAGGTTTCTATTTGTCCTCGCAAATCGCGATTTTCTTTTTGTAGTCGGTCAAAGCGAAGCGTAAGGTCAGTCAAAGTACCAACCTTACGCTCTAACTTCTCAAAGCGCTGATCTGATGTTAAATCATCTGCCGAAAATACACATGCTGGAAACAATCCAACAAATATAAGGCTTGAAAGAAGTCGCTTCATTCTCTATTGAGCCTATTTTAATAGACTAAAACACCACGTCGATTTTCTGCCCATGCAGCAACATTGTGATGGGGGTTTTGAGGACGCTCCTCTCCATAACTAACCATTCTAATCTTTTTGCTAGAAACACCCTCAGCTTCAAGAACATTTTTTATGGCGTTGGCTCTTCTTTCACCAAGACCAATATTATATTCCCTTGAACCTTTTTCATCGCAATGACCCTCGATAGTCACACTAGCAGGCAAATTAGAATTTAAATATGCTGCATGTTCTTTTAGCATGGCAAGAAATTCGGGGCGAACTTCGCTGCTATCAAAGTCAAAATAAACTTTTCTCGATGCCAATAAACTATTGGGGTTATTAAGCGGATGTCCAGTCCAAACTTTTTTACTGTCCATTGCAGATGTACCGGCCGAACCTGATTTTTCAGGCATAGAGCAGCCGCCAATTATCAATAACGCTGATGCGATGGCCACCCAGGCCAGACGGAATTTTTTCATGAATTGTTTCCTCTTTTATTGTTGATAAGGGGACCATGCCGGTTCTCGGACGTCTCCCTCTTGTAATATAAGTCTCTGTTTAACATTACCATCGGTTGAAACTGCAGCCAATACCCCTTTTCCGTTTGAACGAGAAGCATAGATGATCATACTGCCGTTTGGCGCAAAACTGGGGCTTTCATCCAGCTTTCCGTCACTCAACACTCTAATTTGATTATTACTAGTATCCAATATAATAACGCGATAATCACTATATTGTTGGCTTACCATTGTCAAATTTCTTCCATTTGAGGCAAATGAAGCTCTAGCATTGTATTTACCGTCAAATGTGATGCGCTCAGGTGTCCCGCCACCAACATCAATTTTATAAATTTGAGGCGTTCCGCCCCGATCTGACGTAAAAATTATACTTTTTCCATCAGGAGACCAAGCCGGCTCTGTATCGATTGCCGAGTGTCTGGTCAATGGCCTTAATGTTTTACGTCTTGTGTTCATAATGAAAATATCAGGATTTCCATCTTTCGAGAGGGTGAGTGCTAATTGCTGCCCATCGGGAGACCAAGCGGGAGCCCCATTTATCCCTTTATAAGACGTAAGCTTCTCTCGACGACCAGTTTCAAGCTCTTGGACCCATATGGAGGGCTGACCACGCTCAAACGAGACATAGGCTATCTTACGGCCATCTGGGGACCAAGCAGGTGACATGAGTGGCTCTTCCGATGAAACAATAGTTTGCGGATCATATCCATCTGCATCAGCAATGCGCAAATCAACCTTTTCACTGAATAAGCTGGACCCATCGGTATCAGTCCCTATTTTTGTTCTCAGCGATGTAATATATGCAATTCTTGTGTTAAAAGCTCCTGGTTCACCAAGGAGAGTCTCGTAAATGATATCTGAAATTTGATGAGCGGCTGATCGAAAATCTTTAGATGTTGTTGGAATACTAAATCCTGTAATCTGTTCCCCTTTATAGACATCGTATAATCGAAAATTTATTAAAAAGGCTCCTGGGCGATCTGATACTAATTCCCCGATAACTAAATTTTCAACATTTAGCGCTCTCCAATCTCTAAAATCTACCTGGTCATTTTTTGTTGGCTTTGAGAGCATATTGCTGGGTAAAACTGGTTGAAATCTTCCGCTACGAGCAAGGTTAGCAGAAATAATCTCACTTACGGAAAAAGGAGGAATGGTAGTTTCGCTTTTTAAACCAAAGGGTACTATAGCGATTGGAAGCGCACCTTCCTCGCCTTTTGTGATTTCTATGAGGAGGTCTGCCTTAATTGTGCCGACGTGAAAAAAAATAAAAAGTAAAATAAATCGATAATTCATTTTTTATCTATACTCATTCATATGGATCAAACTTGAAAGTGAGTTTCCTAAATTCTGCCTTCAAACGAGGGGAATCTGGAACAGGTAATGGATCAGATCTGTAAACAGCAGCCTCAACAGATCTATCAAAACTATTCACACCACTAGATTTTACCACATTCACAAACAAAACTGATCCAGTTGTACTGAGTCTTACTTGTACTAGACAAGTTAAGCCGTCACTACCAGGCGGTTGCCGCCAATTCCTCTCAACTTTATCAGCGATTAGGGCCATAAGTCTTGTCCTTTCAGAATTATCATTTTCAGCATTGAATTGTGCTTTTAGCTCTCTTTCCCTGATTGCTGCTTCAGCAGCGACTATTTTTTGCGCTACTGCTTTTTTTCGAGCCTGCTCTTTTGCTGCCTTCTCCTTTGCCTTTTTTTGCGCTACTGCTTTTTTTCGAGCCTGCTCTTTTGCTGCCTTCTCCTTTGCCTTTTTTTGCGCTAC
>MDTD01050388.1_pt1 | contig 36615 bp, 35 predicted proteins | sample 811221 | NCBI WGS metagenome assembly MDTD01 (sample SAMN05326646, study PRJNA326480) | marine metagenome | isolation source: seawater | place: Pacific Ocean: South West | collected 2011
GGACACCGGGAGCGCCCACGGCCGACCTTCCCCTCACCTATTACGGCTGGGTGATGCGCTCCGACCTCGATGGTTTCACATCTCTCGTTGAGAAAAGTATTGACGATGATGCACGGCTAGAAAAACTAGCCTCCGACTTCTACTCGATCATGGCGGCATCCGGCGCGTTCGTGGATCGACACAGCGAAAGCTTGATCCAATTGCCCTGGGCAGGGGATAACTTCACGGCGAGCGCGGTCTTTCGCAGCATGGACGCGTACCGGGACGCCGTCCCGAAGCGCCTCATCGAGCTATCACTCGATTTTGACAAAGACCTTGAGAGCGATGCAAAACGGATCGGCTCAAAGGGATGGGCGCACGGAATCGCCGGTGGTGTCCCTCACGGAAACGCTGGGGGAAGCATCTATGTCGCCGGGATGGAAATCGGTGACAGAAGGTTCCTTGTCGGTGCCGGAGAGGGTTTCGGAAGGAGCATCCAAGCTTTTGCGGACATCAACCCGGACGCGGGTGAGTTCGTTGTGCTCAAGGACGATTGGGACCAGCTCGACGACGGCTACATGCACTCATTTACCCAGGCAGAGAACACTCGGGGAGGGCAATCAAGCCTGTTCCGCATTGGGGCTTCATCCGGTCTCATTCGAGCCAGAGCACGGATCGCTGCAGACGGATCACCGACTGACGTCACAATGTCAAGGGCAAAGCCAGAACCTGTGACCCCTCGGCATTATTACAGATGAATCGAACCCACCAATTCACGAATCTGTTAGCCCGGTCACTGCGGGATCCAGAGTATATGTACAACCGAGGCTCTCACCATTCAGTAGCGGGGGTACTCGATACAGGTCCCACTCTTGCCTCGATCGAGATCTGGGTACCTTGGTACTTCAGGGATTTGAAGCGAGATCCGCCTGAGGTTGTCTGTCACGAGCCCTGGATGAAGAAGGGAGCCGATTGGCACAATGGTCATTCGATGTGCTGGATCCTGCCCGCAGAGTGGCGTGCAGCGATGTCGTGGCGCGAGAAGCCGGTGAGTGACATCATGCTTGAGGGCAACGAGTGGCTGTTCAAGAACGTTCGATGCCTTGTCAATCGGCACTATCTCGCTCATCTCGATGGGATTACAGAATGGCCCGAGGAGTGGGCATACTGGGAGCACTATGAAGCCGGGAGGAGGCAGTTTGAACGAGAACGTCGAAACCGTGACCGATGCAGGCGCTGATGGACCTGGCGCTAACTCACTTGATTTCGAGAGCCGAGTAGGCCATCTTCGTGCCGGTTACGAAAACAGCCAAGCTGCAGTGCGATTCCTGGACACGAAGGCGGCGGCGGTAGTCGGTGGGATCCCTGTAATACTGGGGATCTTCACGACGGTCTTCAAGTGGGCACTCGACGCCGAACTTGGTGCTTCCATTTTTTCGTGTGTTGTGGGTCTCGTGATCTCCGTGATCTTCTCGTTGACGATGCTGCTACTGGCATGGCTCTCATTGCACAGCGCATTTCAGGCGTTGAGCCCGAGAAACACTGGAGAAGCCCAGCCGAGCGTACTATTTCCATACAGATCGAGCGGGTTCGGTCAACGGCTCTCGTTTTTTACCGACGGTAAGGCTTCCGAAGAAACAGTGGTTGAGGACTATCACCGCCAGATCACAAGGATGAGCGAGATCGTCGAAGCCAAAATGGACAGGGTGAAATCAGCGATTCGGTACCTGCAATGCCTCTTGTGTGTCGGAATCTCGGCAGTTGCCGTCCTAGCTCTCGTCGCCGCATTCGGATGATTATCCGGCAGTGCCATGCACGTGGACAAGAGCGACAATGACTGGGGTCAGTAAGAACCCGCCCCGGGACGGGGCGGGCAGGGCCCGGATCAGGCCAGGGACTTCCGGTCGGCGTCCCGCAGGAGCCTGGTTTCGCTGTAGGCGATGTCGGCGAGGCGGGAGACCCGCAGGAGCTCGCTGCCGGTGAAGCTGTGCGAGTCGTGGTACTTGCCCTCGTCGTCACGCCAGGTGCGGCTGATCTCGACGGAGTAGAAGTTTCCGTTGTCGCCGAAGCGTTTCCAGATGGTCGCCTTGAGGCTTCCGTCGCGGATGGTGTCGATGGGCTTGGAGTCGGGTGTGTTGGTCATGATGGTTTCCTTTCGTGGTTGGTTGACCGATGCCACACCAAACGCACGGCCACCAGGGACGGGGCTCAAGCTGAATCTCGGAGGGTCCGCACCCGAGCGCAGCGACAGGGGTGGAGGCCGCGATTCTGCTTGAACTGCGGCCCGGCTGTGCGAGTGTCGGCATCTGCAGGTCAACCCAGCCGCGCAAGGAAAAGAGCATCCATCACCCGACGATCTATTGCCGGTCGTTCATACGGGGCGGTGCAGGGACATCTTGATCAGCTTCAGGCTGAAGAGGATCGAATCCAGGTCGTCGGTGATCCGGATGAGTTCGTCGGCGAGTTCCTCGTCGCTCAGAGTGGTCGGCATGCTTCGGCTCCTTTCGCTGGTGGGCCGGACCCAACAAGCCTCCGCATGAAGGCGCGCCCTATTGACGGCCGGGGCCGGTATTCAGGCGCGATCCGGCCCATCGGCCGAAGTCCATACGGCGGGTTGTTGGCCCGGCGGGGCATGATCGCCCCCGCGGGTTCACCAATAGCGCACTTGTCCGGGACAATTCAAGCGAATTCGATCGCGGGCCGAGCCAGATACAAGAACGAAAAGACCGGTCCCACCATTGGGCGACACCAGCCGGTTGAATAACGAGATCACGAGAGCAGTGGGGGGATGGCGCGCCAGAGACTCATTCGGATCCTGAGTCATCTTGCTCACCCAGCTCCGCGAACTTCGCCTTCATGGTCGGATTGTTGTGCGTCAACTTCTTGATCGTCACATCCTGTGCCTTGTCATTCGCGAGCCGGAGGTTCCGCCCAGTGCTGAGCAGGGCGTCTTTCGTCTTTTGTAGATGGCTGATGGACTTGTCGATCTCGTCGATCGCATTCTGGAACTGCCGGGTGGCGAGGTCATAGTTCCTGGCAAAACCTGCCTTGAACTTCTCCAGCTTCTCCTCAAAGTTGGTGATGTCCGTGTTCTGAGATCTGACCAACGCTAGCTCGGTCTTGTACTCAAGGGAGTTCATAGCGGCGTTGCGTAGCAGCGTGATCATGGGGAGGAAGAACTGCGGACGGATGACGTACATCTTGGGGTATCGGTGAGAAACATCAACGATTCCGGTGTTGTACAGTTCGCTGTCGGGTTCGAGTAATGATACGAGAATCGCATATTCGCAGCCCTTCTCGTTGCGGTCTTTGTCCAACTCCTTGAAGAAGTCTTCGTTCTTCTTCTTCGTCGCAGTGGTATCGCTCTCGTTCTTCATCTCAAACATGATCGAGACGATCTCGGTCTCTTCCTCGTTCCTGTCTCTGAAGATGTAGTCGCCCTTGCTCCCCGAGGAAGCATCGTTGTCCTTCTCGAAGTATGCCCGCGGGAACGCGGTTGCTCGGATGCCGTTGAACACCGCTTCGCAGTGTTGCTCAAGTGTTTCCCCAAGCATTTTGGTTGAGAGCTTGGCTTTCATGTCTCGCAAGCGTTCGATCGATTCGTCGCGATCTCTGATCTGGGTCTCGTACTTGTCTTTGAGGGCTTGCTCGCCCAGCTGTTTCTCAAGCTGAGAGCGTTCAAGACCGCTCTTCAAATCATCCCTCTCCTTCTCCACAGCGCTCACAGCTTGGCTGACGGCTAGTTGCTGAGACACTTCGTTGGCATCAACCTTGGCCTGCAGCTCTTGGATCTCGGCATTCTTAGCGGCCGTGGTCTCTTGAAGCTCCTTCGCGTGTTGGGCCGCAGCGATCTCGAGCTGAGTTTTCTGGCCAGTTTGCGCTGTCTCCAGCTCACGGGCGAGTTCGTCACGCTCCTTCTCGACGGCCTTGAGAGCCTCGGTTACTGCCAGTTTCTGCTCCATTTTGCCGGCATCGAGCTTGGCTTTCAGCTCTTGAATCTCGGCGTCTTTAGATGCGGCAGCCTGCTGTATCTCGTTGCTCGCCGCACTCTTGGCCAGCTCAACCGCGTTCTGCTTGTCCTTCTCCGCCAGTGCCAGTCGCTCCTGCAACTGCTGATCGAACTCGTGATCGCGAACCTGCTTCAAGATGTCCGCGTATCCAGCCTCATCGACCTTGAACGCTTTACCGCAATGGGGACAGATGATCTCTTGCATATTTAGCTCTCTGCTTTGGGGAACATGGGCGTTCAGCGTGTCAATGGACACCGGTAACCACGAGACGAATCAGAACGGCCGCGCGTGCCTGAAGGTGAGCTTCGCGAGCATGACCCAGGCGGATCGGCCCGATGCCAGGACGCAGATCGCGACAACGATCCAGCCCCACAACGGCATGGCACTGATAACGGCCAGAGTGACGTCGATGATGCCCTGGGTTCGGGCTTCGTACACCTCACCGACGGAGACAGGCAACTTGATCGGCGGCATCGTCGCGGTCATTGGTCATCCTTCTTTGGAGTGATCGGCAGCTGCCGTCCGTGCCGGGCGTTCAGGACGGTCACGACGCCGGCGTCGTCATCGACCGTGAACAGCAACAAAAAGCCGTCGATGTTGAGCTTGCGGATCTCGATGGTGAAGAACGCGTCCTCGTCTGCAACGGCGCAGCGTCTGGGCCATCGCTCGAGCGTGTCGACGGACTCAAGCACCCTGGCGAGCCATCGGCCCGCGTTGACGGGCTCGCCGGCTTCCTCGGCGATGTAGCGGGCCTGGTCGCGGATCTTCCCCAGGGCCTCATCGGTGAGATCAACGCGATAGATCATTGGCGGTAGATCATTGATCGAGGGTGACCCCGAGCTCGCCGGCGATCTCGCGGATGCCGTCACGCATCGGGCGGACCCGGCCGGCGCTCGCGTCCTCGAGTCCGCGTTCGATCGAGGCCAGGCTCTCGACGAGCTCGGCCTTGCCGATCAGCTCGTCGAAGAGCTCCGGGCTCATCAGGACCGCCTCGGTCTGGCCGTTGGTGGTCACGAAGAGGGGGCGTCCGGTGCTGCGGACGAGATCCAGCCGGGGCCGGAGGCTCTTGCGGAGCTCGGTGAAGCTGGTGATGTCGGTCGATCGGGTCATGGTCTCCTCATCGGCACGTTGTACTGAATTCTGTACATCCAGTATGCCATGCCGGAGGTGTGCTTGTCAAGCCTGGGGGATGTGGATTCGGGATCTGTGAGTTTTACGGAAGGTCAATTATCGGCGTTTTATCGGACGGTGTTCCGTCAGGGTTCGGGCTCTAACGCAGCCCGGAGCTTTCCGAATATCCACGACCGATGCCGATGCTGAGGAAAAAGGCGGGAGAATTCAACGGTCGAAGGTGGTACGGGCCCGACGCCGCTCCGCAAGGCGATCAATAACGAGCATCACCGCGCCATCGATCGCCTCGCGGCAGAGCCGCTGGCCTGAAGCTCACGGAGGGCCGCCACCGTGACCTTGGTTTCGATATTGACAAGCCCCTGGCCGTGGCCTGCAGCGATGAGACGCCAGCCTTGGCCACGGCGCTCTTCTAGGCGAACCACCGCGCGGCAAAGGAATTCTTCGATCTCGACGCTCGCACTCCCAGAAAGAACGGGATCCGTGGGGTTGCGGATGTCGATCGCGTAGCCGCTGCCGTCCGCTTGGAGGATAGTCACTCGAGTGTGAAGGCGCCTCATTACTCCGGACAAGTTACCCCCACTCACGGCATCGAACCACTCGGTATTCCCAGCGGTGTCGAACGTCCGGTCGGACGCGTGCTTCGCCACATCCATGGCGAGCTGAGTCGCGTGTGCTGGGAGTTTCTCCTGCACAATGAACACTGTCTCAGCGCGGGTACCGGGCGGCAAGGCGGGTCGATCTGCGGAGGTCGTGGGAGACGATTCGCAGCTCACCATCGCCATTACAAGAACAGCCGCAAGCAGCGTTCGCACGACATCACGATGGATCATCGGGTCTCTCCAGCCGGCCCAGTGGCATCGTATTCTTCGAGAAAATTGACAAGACCCCAGTGAAGTGTATTGAAGGTCGTTTCTTGGAGGCGCGCTCTGTTGCTGACCCGCCACGACCGCTCCGTGGGGTTGGCCCGACCGATGGTCAGACTTTGCCATTCTTGGCCTCCCATCAGGTACACGCCGTTTTCGTACTCGTTCGACACTGACGGTTCACTGGCGAGACTAGGCCGGAACTCGATGCGCACTTTCGCCCAATATCCAAGATCGATGCCCATGTCTTCGTTCTCAAGCGAAAGCCGAGCCAACTCACGCCCAGTATTCGAGTCACCGATTGAAAACGATGGACGATTCGACGGGTCGGAAAAAGAGTACGCGAGCTCTTGGACGCTGAAGAGCATCGATGCGAAGCTGGCCAAGAGCCTCCGACTTGTCGGAAAATCCTGTATTAGGGCGATCTTTTCAAGTGTGACGCTCAACTCAGGTAACGAGGCCGTGCGCCGCTGAGGCTCGACGAGTACAAATCGGCCCGTGTTGGTCACGAGCTCCTCGGCCAGAAGCCGGTACTCGTGTTCGAATTCTGCACGCTGTTCGCTGTCCGTGAAAGACGCCGTATCGACATGCACCGCCAGCGAAACCGGCTGGGGCCGTGCGGACGACCGCGGCGGGGGGAAGACCCCAAGAGAACCAGAGCGCGTGCAGCCCAGAACATTGAAACAGCTGGACAGTACAAATAACAGGAACAGAAGCCGTCTTGTTGATGTTCCGAGCATGGCAAGATCTCCGACTGCACTTTACGTTCTAAAAGCACCCTTCGGGAGCTTCGGCACATTGCTGTACAGTGATTTTGTTGAGATTCCACAAAGCTGTGCCGCCGCACAGAAGTTCGCCACAGAACTGTGCGAGAACTTCGAGCTCGCCCCAACAAGGGGTAAGCTCGGGATACGTGTAATAGGTAGTCACTTGGGCTAAACTTGCGGTGATCCCCGCAATACAAGCGTTCTGGCCCATGGCCAATTTGCACAGCTATGAGGTCACTGACTACGCCGCCACGACCAATTCCCGCGACATGAGCGGCGGCGGCAGAACGGTCATGTCGAGATCGTACTGGCCGAACCGCCGAATATGCTCGCGCATGTAGGGACTGAGACGCTGCACGTGCTCTTTGGTAAAGGTGTGTCCGCCATCTGCCAAATCAGCCAGGGCGTCGGTCAGGTCGGCGACGTTTTGGAGCATGATCGCATTGGCGACCAAGTCCATGTACTTGAGCTGCTTGGCTTGCTCAACGGGATCACCACTTTTGACGATTGGCCCGCCGAACCCAATCCAGTCCATGAAGCTGTGAAACGACTCGACCTTCGTTGTTTCAGCCCGGATCGAGATCCGGAATTCGGTTTCCGAAACGTACCGCAACAGGAACATGGTGCGGATGACGCGGCCAAGCTCACGGAAGGCCTTGTGGAGTGTATTCGTGCGGTTGTGGCTCCCGAGCTTGCGCAGCAGCATCGATGGCAGAACTGTGCCCGCCTGAACTGACAGAACCACCTGCATCATGTCTGGCCAGTGACGTTCGATCAACGCCCAATCGACCACTTGGCCAAACAGAGCATCAATATGTCGATAGGTGCTCGATTTCTCAGGCCGATAGAACACGACATCGTTCCAATTCCGCATGCGCGGGTACAATTTGATGCCGAGTAGATGTGCCAGCCCAAAGACCGGTTCACTTTGTCCGTGGGTGTCAGCGTGAAGCGTGTCCGGTTGAATGTCGGAGCGGTTTTCCAACAGGCCATCCAGGATGTAGACGGCCTCCCAAACGCCGCAGGCAATGAAGTTGCAAAACAGTGCGATGTAGGTGTCGGAGATGTGGTGGTAGGCAATCCCGCCGTAGCCGCCATAACGAATGTGACGTTCGCCAATCAGATTGTTTTCACGCAGCTCAATATGCTTGCCATCAGCGATCGCAGCTTGACCACTGCCCCATAAGCGCGGGAGCTCGAACCGAGCATATTCGTTGATGACATCGGTTCTGGCGGCGTCAAGGGTGTCGGCGCTGACATGTTGAGCATTGATCCGACGTAAGGTGTGCCGGTTGATGGTTTCCGGCGCGTGGTGAGCGGTCTGATTGGGGCCAAGGTTACATCCAAAGCCGAAGATCGCGAAGAGATAGCGCTTGGTGGCATCGTCGAGTTTTGGGTCAGAGCCCGAAGCAGGCCCGAAGTGTCGAGTGTATGGCACCCAATGATGGACGTTCTTCAGAATGTCCAGAAGATGTCGCTCCGGCATGCGCTTGCGCACGGCGGCCTCGAATGCCCGGAAGTTGTCCGACGGCGCCACCGCCTTCAGCCTCCGGAGATGCGGCTTTCCATCTGTGTCGATGCTCAGTTCCGTGTTGACCGGAAAACCAGTATCGACATGGTCGGCCAGAGCGCTCAGTTGCACCCGAAGTTCAGTCACAAGTGCCGACCCGGTTTCCGGCAAGCCCACCTGACAACAGTATTCCAGAAAACGGTTGCGACATTCATCTAAGGGCAAAAGTTGCGTTCGGTAATCGGCGTATTCGCTTGATCCTTCGATATAGAGATCGCCGCTTTCGAGCCCTTTGCCGAGGTAGGAAAAAACGCAAACCTCCAAGGCGCGTCGATCGATGACCACCATGCCGTCGACGCGTTTGGTCAGGAAGGATCTCCACCTTGCGGCAGCAAAGCTCAGATCAAGATCGTTCGGAATATAGTCGCGGCGGCTATGGCGATGCTCGCGAACTGTATTGAGAGCCTGCAACACGGACACGTCGTGCGTCGCCGAGCGAATGTCCAACAGCTCTAAAACCCGGAATAGTACTGACCGGTGTTTGGCATGGGCAGGCCACATCAACGGGAGGTAGTTGTCGTCGTGGAACGCTGACACGGCGTTGTATTGCTGACCGATCACTTCGATGCCGCCCTTCTCGGCCAGCAATTGCCGCACCTGACGCCCCAGTGCTGCGTCGTCGTCCGCATCTCTTGCATGATCCAGCACACCGCCCACGACGCCAATTAGACGTTCCTCGATGTCGCGGTGTCGATCCTGAAGAGCCTTGAGTTCATCACGAGCGCTGCCGCGTGTTCGTCGGATGCGCCGCAACAGCATACCGGTCAGTTCATCGCGCGTAGATGTCTGTGCGTGTTCTATAAAGCAAACCAGTAGCGCATGACGTTTGCCGGGGTGCGTAACGTCGCGAAGATCGCTTGCTTCGTAGGCTTTGGCTTCAGCGGCAAACTGCCGAACCTTTGTGTGAGGAATACCGTCCAACAAAGGCTTGGGATCGATGATGACGTTGAGGCCCGCCAACCGATCCGCCCAAGTCCGAACATGAGAGAGCGTGGCCGGACCTGGCGTTTCCTTCAGGGCCACGAAAGGTGTCACCGTCTCACCATCGGCAACACGGAGCAATTCGTCCAGCTGCTCTCGATCATCGGGAGTCAACGAGCCCGCGACGGCGTGATAGAGCTCATCATGCACCTGTTGGCGGACGTGGCCGACAAGTCGGTCCAATGTGCTGAATGCCGGAAGCTCAATGTTGGCCTTGGTCAACGCCTCAACAGCGACATTGATGAGATCGGCAGGGTCACTCATTGTCCGAGCTGCCGAAGCGATGGCTGGTACAACGACGTCGTTGCCGACATCTGCAAACAACCGGCAACCAAGGTGCGCCCGGATTGCCAGCCGATAGCGCGACCGGCTTTTGCGAAGATGTTCCGCATCTGCCAGTCGCGTGCCTGCTTCCAGAGACAGCTGTTCGGTCATATGGCGCAGAACACTTTCTGGCACCTCGGATACTGATGGAAAATAGCCGAGCGACTGACGGGTCTTCAGGAGGACGGCAAAGGTCAGGCGTCCAGAGCTGCCGTTGGCGCTTTGTAGGACGAGCGCCTTCTCATCTTCCGTAAGCGAGTAGGACTGTCGAAGCCCGGCCTCCGACATTCGCCCCGTCAGTCTTGGATATGCCGTCCGCTCGATTGAGGCCATTTCCTGCTCCATGATGCGGTTCAGAAAAACGTTCGTTTTGCTGAACGCCGTGCGGCGGAGCACACACGCCGCGAAAACTACTCGCATCAGGATAGAAAACCGGTTCATAAAATCAAAGTTCAACTTGTGCTGTTTTGCACGGGTTTCGTAGACTCATCCCCATGAAAATCGGCTACGCGCGGGTCTCGACCGGAGACCAGAACCTCGACCTTCAAATCGACGCTCTGCAACAAGCTGGATGCGAGCGTATTTTTGAAGAAAAGCTTAGCGGCTCGAGATCGGATCGCCCCGAACTCGAGCAACTGTTGGATCAAGCGCGGCCTGGCGATGTCATCATGATTTGGAAGCTCGATCGTCTCGGCCGCTCGCTGAAGCATCTGGTCGAGCTGGTGAGCCATCTGAACGAGCGCCGTATTGGACTTCGAAGCATCAATGATCCGATCGATACCACCAATGCTCAAGGCAAGCTGATCTTCAATATCTTTGCGTCACTGGCCGAATTTGAACGCGATCTCATCGCCGAAAGGACACAAGCCGGACTTCGATCAGCTCGGGCACGTGGCCGTGTTGGTGGCCGACCGAAAGGTTTAACCTCAGATGCCGAGCTGAAAGCCATAGCGGCCGAGGCGTTATACCGGGAAGGCAAATTGAGCGTCGTCGAAATCGCGAACAATCTCAGCATCAGCAAGGCCACGTTATATAAATACTTACGTCACCGTGGCGTCGAAATCGGCGCCCAGAGCGCATAACCTGACCGGCACATAACATACCTCCATTCCACAGTTGCTATCCCTCAACGAGCAGATAGAATATGATCAGCAAAGCTGAGCTTAGGAAGACACCGAACGCTCACAATTCTTCAACCTTTCGGTTGGTCCGTGTAACGCTGATACGGCTTCGGTTGATTGAAGCCTCCAAAGCGTTCGTTGGCGTCATCATCGGATACTGCCGGTGTGATGATCACCTTATCTCCCGGTTGCCACTGTGCCGGGCTTGGCTTCGACGCTGCCGGTTGCATTCCAACGCGCGATCCGGCGGATCGCCGTCGAGGCGCCGATGTCGAGCACAAGCGCCGCCGCCCGCGCACTCTCACCTGACTGGACGATCGACACCGCGCGCGCGCAAGTCCTTCGAATACCCCTTCGCCATTGCAAATCCCCCGTTGCCATAAGCACAACCGAATCTGATTTGCACGCCAAAGGGAATCCCTTTTCTAACCGTTCCGACTCACATCAGACGGAAACTGCTCTAGCCACTTTTTTTCTTCAATCTGTCACTCAAGGCGAGCAGAAGGCCGGACACCACGAACACGCCGTGTATCCCTGCCTGCCAGGCAAGCTGTCGATCGGTTAGCTGTTCCACGTGCATAAATGATTTCAGCAATTGAATCGCCGAAATCGCTACGATCGAAACGATGAGGCTGAACTTGAGCCCACTCATGTCAACTGACCCCATCCAAGAAGGCCGGTCCGGGTGTCCGTTCGTTTCGATCTTTGAAACGAAATTCTCGTACCCGGCAAATATCACCAACAACACGAGATTTCCCACGAGAACGAGATCTATCAGCGATAGGACGGCGAGCACGGTGTCATCACTTGATGATGTAACGATCTTGGGGACGTAGGACACGAGCTCCTGTAGGAATTTAAAGCCGAGCAAAAGGAGTGCCGCGACCAGCCCCAAATAGAGTGGGGCCAACAACCAACGGCTCTGAAAGATAACCCATTCGATGGTCTCTTCGAACCACTTCATTTGGTGCTCCCTGCTGCGGTTTCTTGTTGTCTGGTTGATTGCGTCGACATTTCCGTATTGGATGCTCTATCCACTGGTGCAATTGGCGAAGTAAAACGGAATGCAAGCAAACGCAGCGCGTTGAAAACGACGACAATCGTCGATCCCTCGTGTACCGCAACTGCGGGACCAATTCCGAGACCGAGGATCGTAGCCGGGACCAGAAAGGCAACTACTCCTAAGCTGAACCACAGATTCTGCCGAATGATCGAGCTCGTCGACCGGCTCAACGCCACGGCGAAGGGCAGATGGTTCAGATTGTCCGCCATCAGCGCCACATCGGCCGTTTCCAGCGCGACATCCGAGCCTGCCGCGCCCATGGCAATCCCGACCGTGGCGTTCGCCATCGCCGGAGCGTCATTGACGCCATCGCCGACCATGGCGACCTTGGCCTCCGCGCGCAGGTTCTTGATCGTTTCCACCTTGTCATCCGGCATCAGATCGCCGCGCGCCTCGTCAAGGCCGATGGCCCGCGCCACCGCGTCGGCGACTTTCTGATTGTCGCCCGAGATCATGATCATCCGGCTGATGCCGATCTTGTGCAGTGCTTCGATGACCGCCGGGGCCGCTTCGCGCGGCGTATCCATCAGCCCGATAACCCCAAGATACCGGTCCCCCTGGCGCACGACCATCGTTGTGCGCCCATCTGCTTCCAGCGCCTCGACCCGGGCGCGCAACGTATCGGGAATGGGCGGGCCGTCCACTTCGGCAAAAAGGTCGTCCTTGCCGATATATGTCATCTCGCCATCGACTTGGGCCACGACACCGCGGCCGGTGATGCTGCGCAGTTCAGATGCTTCAGCGGCAGGTGTGTCGCCAAGGCGTTCGCGTCCGTCCCTGACAACGGCGGCAGCGAGGGGATGGTCGCTCAGCGCCTCGACCCCGATTGCCACGCGCAGGAGGTCTTTTTCCTCGACGCCCTCGGCTGTCACCACATCGACCAGCTTCGGCTTGCCTTCGGTCAATGTACCGGTCTTGTCGAACGCGATGGCTGTCAGCCGCCCCAGATTTTCAAGCGGCGCGCCGCCTTTGACCAGGACGCCGCCACGCGCGGCGCGTGCGACCCCGCTGAGAACCGCGCTTGGCGTCGCAATTGCGAGCGCGCAGGGGCTCGCCGCCACCAGAACCGCCATGGCGCGATAGAACGTGTCGCTGAAGGGTTCCTCGACAACGAAGCCCGCGAACAAAAGTGCGACGACGAGAACCAATACCGCCGGAACGAAAATGCGTTCGAATTGATCGGTAAGGCGTTGTGTGGGCGATTGATTGGTTTCGGCCTCGTTCACCATCTTGACGACACGTGCGAGTGTCGAATCCGCGGATGTCCGCGTAACCTGAATTTCCAACGCGCCGCCGCCGTTAATCGTGCCGGCGAAAACACGGCTTTCAGCATCCACAGAGTCGGGGTTATCCGCGGCACCGGTCGCATCCTCGACGGGTGATTTGTCCACTGGCACGCTCTCGCCGGTGATCGGTGCCTGATTGATGCTGCTTTCGCCCTTGGTGACAAATCCATCGGCGGCAAGCCGCTCATTCGGTTTCACCAGCACCATGTCACCGACCCGCAAGGCGTCGACAGCGATCTCCGCCACCTTGCCGTTGCGGCGCACGGTGGCGGTCTTAGGCGCCAGGGCGCCAAGCGCTTCGATGGCCTGCTTGGCACGGCCCATGGCATAGCCTTCCAGCGCATGACCAAGGCTGAAGAGGAACAACAGTAGCGCGCCTTCTGCCCATTCGCCGAGTGCTGCCGCACCCGCCGCCGCCACCAGCATCAAAAAATCGATCTCGAACCGGCCATTGCGGACACTGTCGATGGCTTCGCGCAAGGCGTAATAGCCACCGAAGAAATAGGCCGCGACCAGGATGGTGAGGGGCGCCCAATCCGGAACCGCTACGAACTTCGGCAAAAGCCAGCCTATGAGCAAAAGCACGCCGCACAAGGCTACGAAGATCAGTTCCGTTCGCGCACCAAAAATGCCGCCGTGAGCATGATCATGGTCGTGTGCTTCGTCAGCATTCTCGACCGTGCTGGGCTTTACTCGCTCCAGCGATACCCTCAAGTCCTCGAGGACGTTGCGGATGGTGCTCTCATTGGTTTGCGCTCGATCGAATTCGATCCGCAACGGACCGACCGCGTTGGCCTCGGCCTCTAGGACACCCGGTAGACGGCGCAACCGTGCGCTGACCGTCCTTGCCCGACGTTGATCCGAAATTCCGTCGACCTGCCAAACCACATGTCCGAACTTGGTGGTAATTTCCGCCCCGAACGTCTTGGCGACTCGGCGGATGCGTTCAAGTGGAAGCACGGCAGGATCGTAATGAATACACAACTCAGCGCGCGCGCCGTCCTCCGCATTACGAATGTGGGCGCGTTCGACGCCTTCACGAGATTCCAGGCTCTCGGTGAGCCGCCGTACACATGCGTCACGTGCGTCCGGTACCTCGGGGAGGAGGAGCGGGAGGTCGAGGCGAAGAGTTTCAGCCATGGTTAACCACCCTGCCACTTGCCGTTGAAACGAACATGGACCTAGGGCTTCCCGCGGTCGAGATCACCGCGATCATTGGCGGCTTCTGGAGTGCTGTCACTGCCCTGCAACATCGTATTTCGAATGGTGTTTTGCTCATGAATCGCTCTTATCTTCAGTGCTATTTTCGTGTTTCGGGCTTAGCCATGGCACGTGATGGGCCGCCAGGATGAGAAACACGATAAGGGCCGACAACGAGCTGAGGACATACATCCCGTAACCAACACCGGTTCCGACCGCGGCAGTCGCCCAGATCGTAGCCGCCGTGGTCAGCCCGTAGGCACGGTTGCCATTTTGCATGATGATGCCGGCGCCCAAAAATCCGATACCGACCACAATGTTGGCTGCCATGCGGGACGGCTCGGCACCGGGAATGTGTTGCGAGATGAGCGCAAAGACGCACGCGCCCATGGCCACCGACGCGTAGGTTCTCACGCTAGCTTCGCGATGGTGCCACAGCCGTTCCAATCCGATAAGTCCACCGAGAACCGTGGCGAAAATAGTTCTGCTGGCAAGCTGAAGTTCCAATGCCCAATCCAATAATCGTCCCTCCGGATTTTTCGAAAATGCTCGTCCGCATACGATGGTACAGGTATGAGAGCCAATCCCCTATAACTGTACTTATGAACTTTAGTTGCCAGAGATTCAATAGGATGCAGCAGAAAAAAGCGCACACAGAAGTTGTTGCTTCCGATTGCTAATCGGCCAACACCTCGAAGAATTGCAGAAAAACCTTCGACGGACGCAGATCAAACAAATCTGTCCTAGCGTTGCTCGGGCTTAACGTCGCCTCTAATCTCATGATCAAATCGTTGCCCAAGCGCGTCGTCCTCGCCAGCTGCCGCGTCCCTGCAGCAAAGTTGAGGCAATATCGAGCCTATTGTGCCTAGATCAGCCTCTTCCAAGTCGGATCAGCGGTCACTAAACTCCAAAAGAGCAAGCTCCCCTAGAGCATGCCTCCGAAACGGACGGGCCACCTCAAGACGTCGGCAAAGTGACTACCTATTACACGTATCCCGAGCTTACCCCAACTACAAGCTCTGGTCTAGCCCGTGGCCGGTTCTGAATCGGGTTTCACCCGGCGATCTTTCACTCTTGATAAAATACATTATCAAGAGTAAAGTAGCTGATAGAGGGTTCATGATCAACGACAGGAGCAGCATGCCGGATCGGGGCAGTGGGAAAAGAGAGGATACCGCGGGCCTTATGCCTGTTCGAGCTGGGCGCGAGCTGGTGCACCAGCACGGCACCGAGCGGATGCTCACGGCGCAGGAGTTCCAGAACCTCGCGGATGTGCCCGCTGCCGCCGTCTGGCTCGCCAACATCCACAACGAGAACACCAGGCGGGCCTACAAGAGCGATGTGGAGGCCTTTGTCGCCTTCTGCGGGATCGAGCACGCCGAAGAGTTCCGGTCCGTCACCCGGGCCCATGTCATCGCCTGGCGGTCCACGCTCGAGCACGCCGGGGCGCCGGCTCCGGATGGGACCCCCCGACCGCTCGCGCCGGCGACCATCCGACGCAAGCTCTCGGCCGTGAGCTCGCTCTTTGACTACCTCTGCAACGAGAACGCCGTTGAGTCGAACCCTGTGGCCGGCGTGAAACGCCCGACCGAGGGCGCGAACGAGGGGAAGACGCCGGCCCTGTCCGATGCCCAGGCCCGTGCCCTGCTCAAGGCGCCCGATCTGCTCGATGACCCCGGCTCTCTCAAGGCGCGGCGGGATCGGGCCATCCTGGCGACCTATCTCTTCCACGCCCTGCGGCGCTCTGAGGTCGCCGATCTCCGCGTCATCGACATGCGGGAACGGCGCGGCGTCATGCACTTCACTGTCTTCGGAAAGGGATCCAAGACGCGGTACGTCCCGGTCCACCCGGCGGCGCTCTCAGCAATCCAGGAATACCTCTCCCTCGCCGGGCACGGGGACGATCGGCCGGGGGCGTTGTTCCGGCCCGTGCGCAACAACCGAACCGGCAAACTCGATGGCGCACTCACCGGCGATGGGATCTACAAGCTGCTCAGGTGGTATGGAGCGAAGGCCGGGATCACAATGGACGGACTCTGCCTGCATGCCCTTCGGGCGACGGCCGCGACCAATGCCCTTGAGCACCAGGCCGATATCGCGTATGTCCAGATGTGGCTTGGGCATTCATCGATCGCGACGACACGACTGTATGACAGGAGGCGATCGCGGCCCGAGGACTCCCCCACTTTCAAGGTGAACTACTGAGACCCATAAACGACGTTATGGGATACCGTAAAACGCAACCGTTTATGTCGCACCCGTCAAACTTGTTTGCTTGCTAGTTGTTTTCGGATTGCTTTCGTGGATGAACCAGACTGGGAGCCACTACCCTAGATACCCGATCTACTGACTCCTTACAGTCTTCCTTTAGTTCTCTACCGCCATTTTGAGATACATATAATTCAAATAATTTTTTGTAACCAGTAATGTTTTTGTTTGCCTCTGCCCGCCTAAGCACATCTTCAGCTCGTTTCTTGTTTTCTGCAATCGCTTTGATGTATTTTTCGCGAGCCTGATCACCGTTGACATGCTCGGGAGACTTTCCATCATACAATAAGCCTCCACCCCCAGGAACGAGCCCCCTTGAGGGCAACTCTACAGGCCCATGGTTTACATCACCGTACTTAGAAGCAATTGACTCCAGTATCATTGCAGACACACGCAATACGAAGCCATGGTCTTCTCTTCCATATTTTATCAACACATCCCTGATTCTGAATGGATTTACCGCACGTAACAGCTGCTCAGCTCCATACTCTAAGCTTGCTGCTTGAAAACCGCTATTTTGCACAAGCGATTTATCTTGGCTGTCTTCCTGCATCACCAAATACACCAGCCGATACAGACATGCATCATCAGCTATTATTTGAAGGAGATGATTATCTTGACTAATTTCATCATCTGATCCGCTACACGCCCAAGAAGTCCGGCCGATAATTGTGAATAAAAATAGTACAAGCATTGATGATTTCGGAAGCATTAATTATCTCCTAACGATAGTACGCTCCGCCTATGGGCAAATTGGCATCAGTGGGATGCCGAGACATGAGTCGAATATATCACCAACTTCGTGATACGATAACCCATCCCCCTTTTCAACTGTGATTGTGCCAACGCTGTTGATTTCACCTATAGTATTCACGTCAAAGAATGAATCTGATTCATAAAAACCTATTATATAATAATTTGGGATCGTGGCACTCATGTATCCGGGAGTATACATATTTGCCTGGTCAGCACACAAGGCCCTGTAAATTGAATCAACCGCTAGCGACCAGTTATCTTCGCCGACAAGATTCGGCGGGTTTGTTCTTGGATGAATGACTGGGTCCCCATTTGTAGTCGCGTTATGAACCTCAAGAAATTCTCCTGTCAAAGTGTAAGTCGCATTGCCTTCAAGGTGTAGAATCCCTGTGAAACTGACATCTATGGGATAGATGCGCATATCGGCACAAAATCCGCTACTAGGTACATCTTCGATATGGGCAAATGAATACGGATAAAATCTAATCTCATTTGGCTCGACGATGGTAAACACCACCGTCCTAGAGCAACCGTTCTTCGTCATTATCACTTCGTGAGTTCCGGCAGTGCTAGATGCCTGAAATGGGTAGTAGGAGCTGAGCGGGTAATGGTATGTTTGGAATCCAGATTCATCTGTTACAGTGACATCCCACGTTACCGGATCTGTTGTTGTGATTGAAGAAAACTCCCCAACTCCGACTTTAGTGCGACTCTGATTAGCTGGTGTGCTTGCGAGATTCAATACTGTATATTCGAAGCTCGCAAACTTAATGCTTTTATTTTTGTCAATTGTAATTGTATTGCACTCTGGTTCGCTCCTGGATGTGTTGACCCGAAGCCGGAGATTCTCGCACGAGGATCCTGTCACAGAAACTTGGATAACCTTGGTGTCCGGAACTACCGAAGCAGAGCCCCGTTGTGTTGGCTGCCAGTCTCCATTGGCGTCCTGTACCTCGATAACCCATGGTGCAAATTCCCAGTCATGGTGAATGTTGCATTCCCGAGATTCCGAACCACAATTCACACATTTCTTTTTATGACCGACCTGCCGGATTGGTTGGACTGTGAAAATAACAGTCTCGCCCGGGAGAGGTTGGGGATCGTCTACGTCAATATTCCCGCCTGTAAGCGAACCCAGGGTCATGCACTCGTAGCACTCGTTCGGATCAAGATCATCGCAGCCAGGGCATCGCGAGCAATTTGTCCGTAGCTCGAGCCCGAGCAGATAGGGGATCACGCTCGGCGAGTTGTCCGGGCCGGCAGAGACGAAAATACAATCGTCCAAGCGGATGATGGCCCCGGCGGGCGCAATGTTCAAGCCGCTTGGGTGGCTTCCGAAGCCAGAAGCCCGACCACCGAATGAACGCAGCCGGTTGTCCTCCCAGAGGTCTTCAAAGATATTCGTAGTTGCGCCGTAATTCGAGAGCACCTGGCCAATGTCCGTGGCGTCGACGATGCCGTCTTTATTGATATCAGCCGCGGGCATCACGCCGGTCGCATTTGGTGATGTCCCGTACTGCCCAGTCGAGGCGGTCACGTCTGCGGTATCAACGACACCGTTCATATCGATGTCGCCGGGGTCGAGGAGTTGTGGAAGAGTCCCCTTGCTTCCGGCGAATGAACCATCCAATTCAAGGATGTCCGTCTCGAATTCGGACTTGGTCACCCCGTCTTCCGGGTCTGTGGTCGTGAGCGAGAGCACCTGGATGGTCGGGTTTGTCAGCCACCGGTTGGGGTGCATCGTGTCGATCTGCGCGGCGAACGTCCGCAGGCCCGTATCCCCGTTGCCGATCGTGTGGGCGGCGTCGACGAAATCGAAGGTCGAGCTGGCGGTCGCGTCGCCGTGGTAGATGTAGATCTGGCCCTCGGCGCTCGTGCCGGCGAGACCGTCGGCGCGTGGGTCGGTGATCGCGATATCCGCACGGCCGTCGCCGTTGATGTCCCCAAGCCCGAACACCCCAAAGCCGAAGTGTTCCGTCGCGGTGGCATCGGTGATCTCGGCGAGGATCGACCCATCCACACCCGAGAAGACGAACACAATGCCGTAGCCATCGTCAGTGGTGCCGTTGCCGAAGGTATCGACGGTCACCCATGCGGACGATGCGATGTCTGGCGTGCCGTCGCCGTTCCAGTCGCCGATGCCGGCCACGAAGCGACCGAGTGCGAGCTCGATGTACGGCCCCGGGATGGTGAGCAGGCTCGATCCGTCCTGTCCGCTGAAGACATGCACGCGGCCTTCCCACGCGTCGGCCGTTCCCCAGAGCGGCTCCCCCACTACGACATCATCGAACCCATCGCCGTTGATGTCGCCGGCGGACTCGCTGCTGTACCCAAAGAGCGTGTTGCTGTCCGGGGACACGATGGTCTGGATCGCGAGTTTCGAGGCACCGGACCACAGGCGAGAAGCGCCGCCCTGCGGATTGGTCTCGTCGTACCCCGTGATCGAGATCGGATAGTCGAGCGTCCCGTCGTCGTTGAAATCACGGGTGACCGGCTGAGCGGACACCGCCGTGCCCGCGACCGATGCGAAGAGGGCAGTCCATAGACAGAATCGATCCATCAGGTATTCCCCTTTCCACGCGGGCGTTCGTGCCCGAGGAGTAGATTCGCCTAGATTACCGGATACATGGATCCGGTGTTCATGTTTCAGAAGATTTATCGGATCGTGATCCGGGCACTGCTCACAAGTCGGCCTCGGCGTCGGTGTACCGCCACCGCTCCAGGTCAATCAGATCAAGCTCGGCCCGGACGGCCTCGAACCGCTCCCTGTCCCACCCCTTCGCCCGCGCGATCGTGAACGCCCCCACGCCCCGGTGCTGTTTGGCGACGCGGATGCACGCGAGCACGACCTTCTGGTCCTGCGTGTACTCCGGCATCGCCTTCGGCCGGACCACCCCCCCACCGCCGTCGGGGTTGCTGGATGTTCTGACCGGCCTGCCGTTGAGGTGCTCGCGGAGCCTGCGGGCCGCCTCGTCCTCGTCGTGGAGCGTGATGAACGCCGTCTTCTGCTCGCGGATGAGCCAGTAGAACATCGCCCCGGGCCGCTTGCCCCGGTTCCTGGCCCGCTCGGCGAGCGCGAGGAAGTCCATCCGCCCCGACTCGCTCGCGTTGGCCAGCCCGATCACGCAGGCCTGGCGGTGGAGCTCGAGGAGCCGGTCGGTGTCGCGGAGATCGACGTCCCGGATGTCGCGGATGTTCGGCGGGGGCAGGCCCTCGGTGCGTGCCCGGCGATCGCTGACGGGCCGCCGGTCCCCTCCCCCACCGCCGCTCCGGCCACGGCGCCCTGGCCCGGATCGTCCGACCGTTCCCCTGCCCGGCTTCTTTTTCCTACTGCCCTGTTGAGCCCGCGGCGAAACACCAGCCGGTTCCCCCCGGCTCCGCCCGGGGGTGAGCTTTCTGGTATTTAGATCTCCCGTTAGGGAGAGAGATTCTGTTTGATCAGGGCTAGCAGATTCGCCGTCAAAATCGGCCGTTGGGGTAGCAGATTCACCGTCGCCCGCTCCGGACAACGGGAGCACCCCCCCCACCGCTCTCGCGTCTTCGGAGGCACCGCCGCGGCAACGGTCTGTTTCGTCGCCTCGGGCGTCGCTCTGCCAGGCGCTGTCCTCGTTCGCGGGCATGGCCCAATCGGTGTCGATCCGGTCGCGCAGCCCCCACCGGTTCATCTCCCACTGGGTGACGGGCATCGGTTGGATCCAGCCGAGCTCGATGAGCCGGGCCCGGGCGTCGGTCGCCCCGCGCCGGCTGATCCCGAAGTGCTCGGCGACCCAGGCGAGCGTGTACCGCCCGTCGATGCGGTAGTCCCCTCCCCCACCGCCTTTGTCCTTGTGCCAGAAGAGCCCGCGGATGAGCAGCGCGTTGATGAGCGCCGTGACGTCCCTAGAGAACCCCGCCGCCAAGGCCCGCAGCATCCGCCGGGGCACGGGCACGCTGCGCCGGGCGTTGGGGATCTCGGCGAGCATTGCCCAGAATCCCGACATGTCGTCGACGCGGATCTGGTCGGCCGAGCGCGCGAACCTGATGCGGTGCTTGGAGACGGCGACGAGCCGGAGCCGCGCGAGGGCCTTCAGGTCGGCCCGCAGCTCACGGACCGCCCGGTCATGCCCCCGGCCCCCGACGAGCCGGACGATCTCAGCCATCGTGTAGAGCGGCCGGGCGTCGTCGTCGTCGGGCTCGAAGTACCGGCGCCGCTCCGCGAGCTCGTGGGCCGCGAAGTAGAGGCGGTACTGCCTCCGGGTCATATGGCCAGAACGGTACAGCCACCAGGCCAGCACCAGCTGATGGGTGGTGATGCGGCGGAAGCATCCCTCGATGCGGTCGGTGCGTTCGCCGATCTTTGAGCGGGGCTTGACCCCCCCACTGCCGGGCTTGGGTTTGGTGTGCATGCACGGAGTCCTTTCCGTGCGTAGGCACAGCGATCGCGCCGCCCGGAGCGTGGCCCCTTGACGGTTCGATCAACTCGCGCTACCTTGGAATTGGCATTCGTAGGTAGCCGGCTTCGCCCGTCCGTGGCGTACTCCGGCCGTGAGAACCGCTCCATGGCGTTGCCGCGCCGTTGAGCGGTTTTTCACTTATTGAGGCTGTCCGCTGCTCTACGCCTCCTTCGTCTGGTTGATCCTCGTCCGCTCGCGTGATGGAACGGACATGTGGTGTGAGCGTGTATACTCAGCCACAATATGTGGCGAATCGCCCCGCTCCGTCAACCCGATAAAGCGCGCGCACACAACCAGTTACGGTCCATATGGACATATCGAGAGGTCCATATGACCATATGCCCCAATCGAACGGGTCATATGTACTTGTCAAAATGGCCTCTTTGACTGGGTCATATAGCCATATGTCCATATGACCCATAATTCTGTGGATAACTCGCACGCCGCGTCGATCAACAGATTGCGTCCGATGCCCCTGATGGGTTAGGGTCATATGGACAAGTCGTTCGGGCCATGTAGCCCGATCGAACGGGACATCTGCCCATATGACCATGTGTCCATATCGATCGGTACATATGGACAGAAAGACGGCGAAAAAAAACTTGGGGAAAGGAGGCCCTCAATCATGAACGACACACCGAAGCATGCCCAGGTGATCGCGGTGGGCAATCAGAAGGGTGGGGTGGGCAAGACCTCCAACACCCTCCACCTGGCCGCCGCGCTCGGCGAGCAGGGCAAGAAGATCCTCGTCATCGACCTGGACGGCAATTGCGGCGCGACCCGCGGCTGCGGGCTGGGGACCGACTGGCTCGGCACGTTCGAGGCCCTGATGGGCCAGGACCCCGAGGAGCTCATCGTGGGCTCGGACCCGGTGGAGGGGACCGAGCTCCCCGAGAACGTTGAGCTCCTGCCTGCCCGCCGCAACCTGGAGAGTTTCGAGGAGGAGTTCCGGCGGACCAACAAGTTCCGCGAGCCCTCGGCGACGCTCACGCCCGTCCTGGACCGTCTCCGTCACCGCTACGACTTCATCTTCCTCGACACAGCACCGAACGCGTCCGCCCCGACCGTCGCCTCGTATCTGTCCGCGGACTGGTTCATCCTCTCGACCGAGCCGGCGAAGCTCTCGGTCGAGGGCCTCACCGATGCCCTGATGGACATCCAGTCCGTCCGCGAGCAGGGCAACGCGGGCCTGCGGCTGCTGGGCGTTGTCATGTGCAAGGTGCGGACCGGGACCCGGGTCGCGGAGATCTTCACCGAGAAGATCCGCAAGGAGTTCCAGGCAGCGGGGGAGCTGGGTGCGTTCCGGACCACGATCTCGATGGCCACCGCGATCGAGAGCGCTCAGTACGACGGCAAGACGCTCTTCCAGACCGAGCCGAGCCACAAGGTCGCCGACCAGTACCGCGCGCTCGCGCAGGAGATCCTCGGCCGTCTGGAGACGGCCCGCGCGGCGTCCGAAGCGGAGCCCAAGCCTGACACGGTGACGGAGGCGAGCAATGCCTAGGCGAGCCCCGACCGAGGACACGGTGGACCCGGTGCGCTCGCGGCTGGCGGCCTCGGTGGCGACGCCGGCCCCTCGGACCGCGCCGCGACCGGCACAGGCACCGACACCCATGCCAGAGCCAGCCGAAGCCCCGGCCCCGGCGCCGGACCCGACCCCCGAGCCCCCGGCAGCGGTGGGGGGGGTGCCAGAGCCAGAGCCTCGTCATGTGCAGCGCAGGGTCCCCCCGCCAGTCCGACGCCCCGCGCCGCAGCCGCCGGCCCGCAAGGACGCGATGAGCGCCATGCGGATCACCAAGAAGTTCCTGGTGAACGAGAACGAGAGCGACCGGATGGAGGCGACCCTGGCCGCGATCGGCGACGCCTTCGGAAGCCGGGTCACTTACTCCCAGGCATCGCGGGCGGTCTGGTCGCTGCTGGCGATCGCCGAGGAGGCCCTCGCGGCCCACCCACGCCGCGGCGAGCCGCTCCGCCGTCCATCCAAGGGCGACGCGATCGGCATGGCCGAGTACGAGGAGGAGCTCAGCGACTACCTCCGGACCGTCCTCAAGCGGATGTGACCGTTCTGGCCATATGGCCATAACGGATGCGGGTTCGTGCTCTCTTCGTCTAAGTCTTTCGCGACATCTTGTTCGTGTGTACACCGCCCGGTTTGGAAGTGGTGGGGGAGTGCTGCGCCGATCTCGACTCACGTAGCGCAAATTTTCTTTGAGTTACCACAAAACTCGCGCGGACTTCTTGCTTCTTCCCTGTGAATCTCTGGTAGCCCGGTCGGCTGTGTAAGGCGGCTAGGACCAGTTTAGGGAGTACGCCATGAGCAAGAACGACATCAACCAATCGATCGCGGAGAAGATCATCGGCGACCCGTCGATCATCGGTGAGACCATCGAGGGCATCATCATCTGTCGCGAAATCGGCATCGCCGCCGCGATCACGGGCATCATCGGTTCCGACGGGCAGATCATCGACCAGAAGAGCAAGCTGATCGACATCGATGGCATCAACGGGATCATCGAGCGAGACGGCATCGACACGGCGATCTCGAGCATCATCGGCCGCGAGGGCGAGTTGATCGCGAACACCAACGAGGACATCAACGGGAGCATCGCTCAGGACGGGAGCGCTCCGAGGGGGTCCTTTATTGCCGATCAAACAGCTTGACAACCCCGCCACGTCTGTGGCAATAGGGGTTATGGACGACGAACTCACTCCGGAGTTGCGCGAGCAGATCTGGGAACAATGCGAACGAGATTTCCGAAAGCGCTTGGAGGCATTCAACGATTTCGCGAAGATGAACCCAGAGGCAACCGTCGCTGAGCTCGTTGCTTATCGACGCAAGATATGCCCCCCCGACCCCGTCAAGGCAGAGGCATTCACTAACTGGTGTGTTCTCGAAGTGTACAAGGAGTTGAATAACGAGTGATTCGCACGGGCCACCCTTTGAACGGGTGGCCCGTGTCGTTGGTGGCGGCGTTCCGGTTGCAGTCGGCTCGTCGAACCCAGCAGGTACAGGCCACGACGTTGAAGGGACACGTGATGGCGAACAACTCAGACGACTCACGGTATCAGGAAATTATGGCTCTGATCTGGTCGAAGAGGGAGTGGACTCTCCGATCAATCATCTCCCGTTATGGCAGGAGGCACGCGGAGGAAATCCTTGGTACCGCGTACCTTATCGCATCTGAATACTTCCGGGACAAGGCGGATGATTACGAACCAAAGGCGGCGTTCTCCGTTTTCCACCAGGGCCGCTCGCCCGGCTCGTCTTCCGGGATCGGCTCCCAGAACTTGATGATCCGCTCGCGGTCCAGATGGAGAGCGACCCGGGACTTGAAGTCGCTGAGGTGGGGCTGCTGATCGTGCCGGACATCGAGCAGCAATTCGGCCCCGAGCCGGAACTCGGCGATGACGTACTCGCCCGAAATCGGTGCCATGATCCGGCGTGCCGCCAGGCTCGATACGTTCAAGCCACGCCAACCCGCGATCTCGAGGATCTTCGCGATGTCTTGGTCATCTTCGGCCTCGACATAGACCTCGTACCGCTGGACGTACACCCGATCGCTCGGGATATCAGCGATCGAGTACGGCTTCCGCGTCGTCGGGAAGAGGGGGTGGCCGGTGAGCATCTTGGTCGCGCTCTCGATGTGCTCATTGAAGCCGCGGTATTTCCCGTCAAAGTGGAATCGTCCGCAGTGGGTGCCCGCTTTCACCGAGAGGGCATAGATCTGCGAGCGCCGGAACATCCAGCACAGCTTGGCGAAGACCCCGGGGATATCCGTGCCGGATGTCTCCACGTCCAGCTCGGATTGCTGCGAACCGCTGAGCGGCCGGACCGTCCACGACACGGGCGTGTCCGATCCGCCGGACGCGGTGACGGACTGGGGTTTGGCTTCGATCTCCTGACCGATCGGGGGAATAGTGGGTGTGGGGTATGTCATGCTGCGTTCTCCGTGCAGACTGGGCCGGTCTGCAGTAGTGAAGAAGCAGGCTGTTGAAGGTGATTATCCGCTAACAACGAGAATATCGATACATTCCATCGCTGTGTCGCCACAGTTTTCGCTGATATCAGGGCTCCGGACACCCGCCAATATCAGGATCGGGCGGGTGTGGTCGATCTCGGAGCACATCGTTCCAGTCGGCTCCGCGTTCGATTGGTCGATCGTTGTAGAGCGTGAGATCCAGCCGATTGGAATCGGCAAAGATCCCGGCAATCTTTCGGGTCAACCGATCACCGGCGTCGTCGTTGTCGAATGCGACGACCACCGCGCCGTTCCTCGGCAACCGCCCGATCTCGTACCCGAGGAGGGCGGGCTGTTCGTCATTGAGTTCGCCGGCAACACTCACGAAGTGTGAGCGGTGGTGCCCGGACAGAACGGCGTAGCTTAGGGCGTCGATCGCTGTCTCTGCGATGATGAGTCTCTTATCCCGGTCCTCTGTACAGCTACTCCACAAGCCCTTCATGCCACCCTTGGCGTATCCGGTGAAGCCGCTGTTCTTGATCTCGTAACCGCACAGGCCATCGCGGTTGTAGTGGGGAAAAACGATGTTCCCATGTTCATCGCGGCGGATGACTCCGTTGAACCGCTCTTGGGCGAGCAACTCCATCGGGATCCCTCGTTCTTCAGCGAGATAGCGGCTGTATACCCCGAGCGGTTCCATCCCGGCGAACCTGGTGCGCACGAGCACGAGATCACGGGTGATTGGCACGAGGTCCTGTGCGTAGGAATTCTGAGGTGAGAGGGCAGGAGCAGTGGGGGAGCGAAGCCAGTCTCGGAGCCGACGGCGGACTTGGCCGAGGTTCTCGCCGGTTCGCCGCTGCACGAAATCGATGACAGTCCCGTGATCGGTGTGATCACGGACGGAGAAAAAGATCCAATGTCCATCGTGACCGCGTGCAACGATGAGCTTGTCGCTGTTGGGGTGGATCATCGTGCACGAACTGCGTGAGCTCGATTTCGGGTGCTTGGCGTAGCCGAAAGCGGCCATCAATTGCGTGAGGTTGATGTCTGTCTTGAAGCGATCAAGTTCGGCCGATCGGTGGGTCATCCATTCCACATACACCCTCAGAGTGCGAATGTGAAGTCGTGGTCCCGGTTCCGCGCACGAAAACTTGCGCGATGCGCATATATGTGGCATAATTATTGAATATGTCTAACAATAATAGTGTTGAGGTAACATTCTAAAAGATAGCTTTGAAGACTTCGCTGAGGACCGGTACACGCACCGCTACCCCGGCGATATCACGAAAGAGGAGATGGGATCTGAGATCCGTCGCCTGTCTGAGTTCGCACAGAAGATGGGCCTGACAGCGGAGTTCGAATCCCGCGGCTCGGTGCTGCAAGTCCGCTTTGCGAACGAGGTTGAATGTCGGCGCTTTGTGTCTTCCGCGGAGGATTCGATGAGGTCTTTCTCGATCGACCGCATGACCGATGAGCAGAGACGGGAACTCTTGGCCGAAGCTCTTGAGGCCGTGGAAGGCCTCAAGGCGATCGGTTATGTTCCCGGCGAGCACGTCCCGCGCCGGGCAACCGCTCAGGACCTCGACTTCGAACAGTAAACCTGGCCCGGTATACTGGGCCGGATGGCGATTCGAATAAAACGCAAACCACAGAAGCTGGGCACAGCCCATTGGCAGGATGACGCGGCGTTCGCCGCCTCGCACCCGTTCGAGTCCGGGAAGCTCTGGCTCGGTCGATCGCCCGAATCAGGAATCCCTGTGGGTTACGGGGACGACCGTCACGCGCTCGTTTGCTGCGGAACGCGGTCGGGCAAGGGCACCACGGTCATCACGCCCAATGTCTGCCTCTGGCCGGGCTCGCTCGTTGTTGTCGATCCGAAAGGGGAGGTCGCCACGGTCGCTGCATCGCGGCGCGGCGAAGGATCGGACTACTGCGTCGGCATGAATCAGAAGGTCTGCGTCGTCGATCCGTTCGGCGAGTCGGAGGTCGACGAGAAATACCGTGCGCGGTTCAACCCCCTCGATACGATCGACCCGGACGATCCGAACGCGGTCGCATATGCCGGCTCGATCGCCGAAGCGATGGTGATCATTCCCAAAGAATCGCACGAGCCGCATTTCGATGAGCTAGCGAAGGATGTGATCGAAGCACTAATCCTCCATGTTCTTACGCACCCGCTGTACAAGGGGCGTCGCAACCTGGTGACTGTTCGCGACTTGATTACGTGCGGAGATTTCGATTCGTTCGAGATCCTCCGTCGCGAAAACGGAGGGGACGAGCCCGCGATCGATTCCCACGCTCTGCTTTGGCAATGTGTTTCTGCGAACAGGAAGATCGCCGAAGTCGCACGGGTTGGATCGTCGATGCTCAGCATGTACCTGGCGAGCCAGAAGCAGTATTCGAGTGTCATGGCCTCGGCCTCGAGACACACGAAATTTCTGGGAACTCCGGCGATCGCCGAGAGCGTAGAGAAATCTGATTTCGCGCTCTCAGATCTGAAGACGGACCCGAGGGGTGTAAGCGTCTTTCTGACCATCCCCGATCGCTTCTATGCGTCCCACAAGCGTTGGCTGCGGATGATGCTCGTGCTGATCTCGAACGAGATGACGCGGAGCAAGAGGAAACCGGTGTGCGGGAGCCGGGTACTGATGGTGATCGACGAGTTCGCGGGCCTCGAACGGCTCGAAACGATGGAGCACAACATCTCGAAACTCGGTGGTGCGCACGTCACCATGATGTTCATCGTTCAGACACTGTCGCAACTCCGAGATATCTACAAAGACTTCTGGGAGACGTTTTTCAGCCAGTGCGGGACCCGCGTCTTCTTCAGCATCGACGACCTATTCACGAGGAACTATCTCTCGGAGTTCATCGGGGACACCGAGATACGGCCCATCCTCGAATCGATGAGCGAATCGGCCGGGCACAGCAAGGGGAGGACTGACGGGAACTCGGAGTCGAACGCCGTTTCGAACACGAAGACCACGAGTGAGACGAAGACGCATACGGATAGTACCGGTGAGAATGTCTCGACAACGATGGGAAGGAACAGCCAGCGGACCATCGGGACGCACAGCGCATCGGGGGAATCGCACCAGCGGGGATACAACGAGGGCCGCAGCGAGCAGAGCGGCTGGAATACGTCCACGAACCAGCAACGCAACTGGAGTAAAAACTCGAATTGGGGAAGCCAAGAGGGTACTGGGAAGAACGCCACATACAACCAATGGCCGATCTTTCGCTGTGTTCCGAAGGCGATCCCGTTCATTCGCAAGGAGGAGAAAGCATCTCTGAGCAAGAACACGTCGTCGAACAAGGGGGGCGGCCAGAGCAGGGGAGGCGCAGAGGGAAGCAGCGAGGGCCAGTCGGGGAGCATCAGCCGCAACACCTCGATCGTGAGCAACATCGGTCACACGATCAGCACTGGCACGAATGAGAGCAACTCAGAGGGAGAGAACTACAGCCATGCGATTGGCCGGAACACCAGCTCCAGCGACGCGGTCTCTCGCGGGATTTCGCTGGCGGAAGCGATAACCAGGACCTACACCACGAACACCTCTGAAACGGTGACGGACACGGTGACCCAGACCGCGACGCGTTCCGAGAGCGTGCACAAGCGGCGTCTGATCACGGGTGATGAAATCGGTGAACAGTTCGATCGCGGGGAGGATGGCCGGCCGGCCGATGCCTTGGTATTGATTGGTGGGGGGCGGCCGATCACGGTGAGGCGCACACCGTATTTCTCAGACGAGGTCTTCGGCTGGCTGTATGACCCGCACCCCGATCACGCGGAGCCACCGAAGCTCATCGGCGCGGTCCCGATCCCGCTGCCGCCTGCCGTTGAACAATCCGTCGGCCTGTCCAGCATCCGATGGCTCAACCGCCAAGGCGACCGCGTGACACGCGGCCGTTCGCTCATCAGTCTCAGGTTCGAGGCACCCAGCACATGGGTCGACATGAACCACGTGCAACAGGGTGTGACCGGCGAGATGCCGAGTTTCGGGGGGACACCGGCCCACATGATCGCCGGAGTCGATCTGACGGTTTTGTCGCCAGCGAGCGGCACGCTCCTCGAGTGCGGCGAAGGAACGAAGAGCTACGCAGCGATCAGATGCAACCGGCGGAAGCACTGGGAAGAGACGAAGAAGATCAGGCTGGAATGCGTGGTCGAGGAATACAACCGGTTCTGCGACAAACTTAGAGAACTCGAACGGGACGGTATCGAGCGAGAAAGATTCGCGCGGGAAGAGACCGAGCGACGGAGGCGCGAGGAAGAGCGAAAAGCGGATGAGCGGAGACGTCTGGATCGAGAAGAAAGAGAGCAGTTCCGTGAAGAGCAGCGCCAACGGGATGTGGCCGAGGTTCTCGCAGCCTCGAAGGAACGCTACATCACGGGGAGCCCACCTTGGTGGGCCGATGCCGAAGGCGTCCAACTTCTTGGCTTTTGGGTCTCACTTTTTGGATCAGGTGCGCTGAGTTCCCAGTTTGTCTCGATATTCACTATTCAGGAACCAACAACCCGGCTCATGCTATTCGGGATCCCGTGCGCATTCGGTACCGTTACTGGCTGGCTGTTTTTCCGATGGCTCAGCAGGAAACTGCAGTCGCGCTATAGAGACCAGCGGCGTTCGGAGTGGAGCCGGATGAATCTCAAAGAGCGGCTCGATTATTCGGGGAAGGGATACCTCTACCGCTCGTAGTCGTGCTGCATGTCCTGCTCGTTGGACCGCTCCTGGGACTGTTCACCGTACCCCTTTGCTTCGAGCGATTGCGCAGCATCCTTCGCCTCGGCACGCATCGCGTTGTACTCGTCTTTGGACATGCGGTCGAGATGGGCGAACCTGTCGGCCGGCTGGGCGATCTCCGGCGGCGGCCGCATCTCGTGCTGGTGTCCGGAGTTCTGAACTTGCGATGACCCTGAACCCTGCGGTTGAACGGGCCCGTCGGAGGTGCCGGTCTTTTCGAATTCTCGCCCTAGGTCGGGGGCGTTTTCGAGCGATGTTCCCTTCAATCCATCGGGGTAGTAGTGATTCGCGGCAGAGGTTGTCCGTTCGGGGAGATCCCGATTGTGCTGCTTGGCCATGCCGTAAGTTTAGTGCTCGAGCTCGTCGCGATCACGTTCATTTTGGCGATCGGTACTCCGATCGAAAGCGGCTTTCTTCCTGAGATACAAATCCATCAGACCGCGGAGCTCGCTGCTGGCGTCGTTCGACTGTGACTTTGCTGCCGCTGCACCACCGGGAGCCTTGGTACCGATCACCTTTGTGGGCTGTTCGTACGCGATTTTCCTGTCTCGAATCCGAGATTTCCAATCGGTACGGTTCGCCGCGTCTTCCATTGCGTGCCGGAAGACCAAACTGTGACGCGCAGTGTCGAATACCGCGCGGCTCTCGGCCAATCGTTCCTTCGCAGAGTTCTTGATCGGTGCCGTTGCGGCACGCTCGTCACGAAGGCGTCGCCCGAGGATCTTCTTCTCGGCCGCGTCGTGTGTCCGCTTCAGCGCGTCGACCCGGTTCCCATCGCTCGAAATCGCGTTGTACGCATCAGTGAGAGCGGACTTCCGGTCCTCGGCCGAGAAGATCTTCCGCACATCGACGACACGCAAGACGTTCCGGGCCCGGCCCGCGATCGACCGGTCACGCTTCACGAAGTCTTTGAGCTCCTTGGACTGCGCTCGGTAGAGATCCTCGAGCACGCCCCGGTACTCGTCGCGGATCTCCTGGACCGCATGACGAGCCGCTTGCTTCGCTTCGGCCCGGATCGATCGCTCCGCGTCGCGTTGTGACGAGAGCAGGGTGTTCCACTCAGCGGCGTGCCGCTCACGCAGACGGCGTGTCTCCCGTCCGAGCCGGGCATCGAGTTCACGCTGTGTCTTCACTGTCTTCTCGTGCTCCGGCCGGCCCTTATGCCCCGATTCGAGCTCGTGGGTGTGCCGCGGCCGGTCCTTCTTCCCGCGCGTGTACTCGCTGCGGTCGCGGGCCTTCCAGTTGTGCTCACGCTGCTCACACAGGACCTCGCCGTTCTGCTTCTCGAGATCGAGGGCCCACTTCGAGAGCCGGAGCTTCTCCTTCGACGAGCTCAGCATCCGCCCGTCCTCGGCCGAGACACGGTTGATGACCAGGTGCACATGCGGCTGCTCCTCGTCGTTGTGGGCCACGATGATCGCCTGGCGGTCCTCAGCCCCGAGCGCCCGGATGGCCCCATCGGCGGCGCTCAGCATCGCCTCCTTGGTCAGCCCAGAGGATTCCTCGGGGTGCCAGGCGAGCGTGACGTGCATGGCGACCTGGGCGGACTTCCGTCCGGTGTTCTTGATGCCGGCCCGGGCCTTCAGCTCGGATGCCCGCATTGCCGTCGCCGCCATCACCCGCCATGCGACATGCCCGTTCTGGGTGGCGAGGTTGCGGGTCCGGACCCATTCGACGCGTTCGGTCGTGCTCGCCCGACCTTTGTCATGCAGTACGTAGTTGGCGAGACCCCTGAAGCTGGTGCCGCGCGGATGGATTTTGGGGACCATCAGTCGTCCCCCTCATCCAGCAACAGGCGTTCGAGGATCTCGCCCACCCGCTGAGCCAACGCCTCCCACTGGTCTGTGAACCGGCTCCCCCGGTGCACCGCCCGGGCCAGCTGGTTGACGTTGTTCCCCAGGGCGTTGAGCTCCCCGATCAGCCTGGGATCCGCGCCGCGGCGGCCGGTCCCCGCGGGGACGACGTACCCGACCGCCCGACGCCGGATGTACTCGGCGACATCGAGACCCGCCGCGTCCGCCTGAGCGCGGACGTGGTTCATCTCGGCGATCGTGAAGCGGAGATTGTGCCGCTCGGTCCGCTTCTCGTCGGGGTGTTTCTCCGGTCGTCCCATGCCGTCTCGTCGGTTCCTTCTCGTTCAGTTTCGCATCCAAGGGCGGTACCTTGGCCGGGATGCAACGCCGGGCCCGAAGGGCAGACGTTGCTCGTGATGGAGCGCCGAAACGCTCCTCGGGATGCACCGGACGAACCCGGTGCTCGATGGTCCGGGAGAGCGAAATCTCCCGGTGCGGCCCCGGGTGCACAACCCGGGCCATGGGGGTGCAGGGGGAGCTCGGAGGCTCCCATCTGCTCGCGATCCAACGGCGAACCGTTGGCCAGACCCGCGGAGCGGGCCCCGGAGGGGTAGTTTTTGGGGCACCAAAAACACATCTGGCTATTCTCCGTCCGCGTCTATACGACAAACGCCGCCCCGGGTTCAAGATCGGAGCGCGAATGTGTACGGTTGTGTGTCTTCGTGCGCCGCCGGTCAGGTCAGGCTCGACCACCGCCCGAGGGTCACCAGCGGTTCATCGAGGCTCGTTTTCGGGTCCCCCGCCGTCCAACGGCAGGCGGGCAGCCGGTACTGCGCCGGGTCGTCCAGGGGCAGGTAGGGGAGGTGGCAAGACAACAGCGTCATCCCCGAGTCCGCCGTCGAGAACGTGTGCACCACGCCCCGCGTGAACACGAACACGTCCCGCTCCCGGGCGGCGACGGTCCGGACATCCGAGCCGTCGAATCGCTCCACGGTCTTGTCCGAGCAGTGGAAGAAGCCGCGGCCCTCGAGGACGACGATCAGCCGATCGGAGGTCTCGTGGGTGTGCATCGGGAGGTCGTTGGCTCCCGCCTTCCAGTGAAGCTTGGCGACGCCGGCGGTCTCCGTCTTGCCGAGGAGCTCGGAGCCCAGCCAGGCGGCGCCGCCGACGTGCTCGGAGCCCTCGAACGGGTACCGGAGTTCGACGGGGTGATCCCGTTCCAGGATCCCGGCGAGTTCCGCGAACGACACGCCCGGGCCGGTCCCCCGGACCGTGCCCATCGCCGCGACGCGGCGATCGGGGCAACCCCGGCGGATCTCGTCGAAAGTTGTGTGCGCCGAGGCGAGCAGGGCGCTCAGCACGTCCCGACCGGTGGCCGGGCGGCAGTGGGGGAGGGTGAGCGGGGCGGTAGGAAGAGGAACGGGGCGAGGCACGGCGGTCTCCTCTCTGCTCCCAATTCGGGAGCACGACCCCGCCGACTCTAGCGTGCTCCCGGAATGGGAACAAGCCCCCAGCACAGAACTGCTTACAGAATGCTGTGCAAGGCCCTCCTCGCGCAGCGAGAAGCGGCCGAGCTCACGCAGCGGGCGCTCGCCGCGAAACTCGATAAGCCGCATTCATTCGTAGCCAAAGTCGAGCACGGGGATCGACGGATCGATCCGGTCGAGTTCGTCGAGTGGTGCCGCGCATGCGGGGCGGATCCCGCCAAGGAGATCCTCCGCATACGGGTGTAGTGGGGGGTTGTCGATCCGCCACGTCCTGTGCTAGATCCTTCAGGTGACCACACACCCAATCGGCCCGCGTCTGTCCCCGCGAGACCGTGCCGACATCCTCATCGCGGAGTACAACGCCCTGTACGGGCTCGCGACCTTCCGGATGGGCGCCCTCGACCGGCGGGTGCCCGCGGCCGGCGCAGCGCTGCTCGCGTTCATGGGCTCGGTGCCAGTGCTGCCGGAGACCGCGCAGCATGTGTTTCTCGCGGCGATCCCGGCCTCGCTCGTCTGGCTGCTGCGCACCACCATCAACCACGCCCGATCCTTCGAGGATCTCTTGCGCCGAATCGAGCATGTTGAGAACGCGCTCAACCGCCTCGCCGGCGACGAACTGATGGGCTTCCAGTCCTCGCACCCGAGCCGGCTGAAAGCGGTGGGGGGTCGAACCGGCGCAGAGACCGTCGTCGCGGTCCTCATGGCATCGATCATCCTCATCGGCGCGTGCGCCGTCATCGGCTGGGGTGCGCTTCCGCACCCATCCATCGCTCTTGAATATGCCGGGTACCTCGCGATCGTGACGGGCTATCTCTCGTGGCTGATCTGGCGGTGGACCCGGTACCGGTACACGGCTCGATCCCCTGCGAACGCGTGACGGCCGATGGCGCTCGATGTCTACCAGGCCGTGACGGATCGGATCCTCGAGCTCCTCGAGCGAGGGACCGTCCCGTGGCGTCACCCGATCCGATCTGCGGGCGGGCAAGGCCAATACCCCACGAACCTCGCATCCAAGCGGGCCTACCGCGGCATCAACGTCTTCCTGCTCGCTGTGACCGCCTGGGCCGAGGGGTACGGCTCGCCCTATTGGCTCACGTTCCGGCAGACCAAGGAGCGGGGCGGGCACGTCCGCAAGGGCGAGAAGGGGACGCTCGTCATCTTCTGGAAGCAGCACGCGACCCAGGACAAGAAGACCGGCGAGGACATCACCGTCCCGGTCCTCCGGCACTACACCGTGTTCAACACCGAGCAGTGCGAGGATCTCCGTCTGCCCGATGAGCCTGTCGATGAATCCGAGGCCGAGGCATTCACGCCGATCGAGGCGGCGCAACAGATCGTCGAGGGATACCGAGACGGGCCCATGATCGAGCACCGCGGCACCATGGCGTTCTACCGGGCGGGCCAGGACCTGGTCCGGATCCCCGAGCCGGCGAGGTTCGTGGACGGGGAGTCGTACTACGCCACGCTCTTCCACGAGCTCGTCCACTCGACCGGGCACAGCAAGCGGCTCGATCGGGGGCTGGACCGCGACCCGAAGCCGTTCGGATCACCGGACTATTCGAAAGAAGAGCTCGTCGCCGAGATGGGGGGGGCGTTCCTCGCGGCCGCGGCCGGGATCGGGGCCCAGACCGTCGAACAGTCGGCCGCGTACATTGATGGATGGAAGCGGAAGCTGGCCGGCGACAAGAAGCTGGTGGTCAGCGCCGCGGCAGGTGGCCAGAAGGCGGCTGATCACATCAAGGGGACCACAATCGAGCCATCCTGAATACATGCGTGCTGGCCATTGATCTGAAAGCCTTCACAACATATTTATGGATCTGCGCGAATCAAAAGCACAGAACTGTGGATCACTATTATGAATGCAGCTACGGGGTCACGATGTGATCGAATACCTGCCATATAGGCACTTCCGCTGCTTTCGTGGGTGGTGTACCGGTACAAAGACGGCGTCATACGCACCCTTGGCTGCGATGTTGAGACCGAAGCACTACCGGTTCGCCTGGCACGCAAGTTGCCGGTGTCATGTTCACAACACGAAATGAGGTGATACATGGCAGATCAGATTGCGGTTCGGCTGGCAGAGAGTCTCGAAGACTTCCGGTCCTTCAAGGCTGAGAGCGAGATTTGGCCATTTCGGCCGATGATTCTCGAACACGTGTACGTCAAGCTCGACCTTGAACATCGATACGAAAACGCAAGGACAGCTGAAGACGCGAAACTCTTCTTGAAGTCAGTCGCCCGTGCTGTTGCGGCCGCGAGCAAGACCGCTGAACAGTACGGCGGGTCGATTCTAGAAGTTCAAGGGTCGATGATTCATGCCGGGCTTCCTCTCGCCGGCCTGGACGACGCGGCACGGGCCCTGGAATTCATCCAATCACTACACGATGCTTTGGAAATCGTCTTCCAGGCACGCAGCCGAGTGCTGGGCTGGCGAATGACCGCCGATACCGGAAAGACACTCGTGGTGGCCGGTCGCGGGGCCCATGGTGATGACTCATGGGTATCTCTCGGCCCAGCAGCAAACAACCCCGCGAAGCACCTCTACAGCCAGCTCGAACGGCCGGAGGACAGCAGATCACTCAAGCGGTTCCATGTCGGGTTCTTCGACAGGCAGTCGGAATCGTGGCAGTACGCCGACCTCAGAAAAACGTCACGAGATATGGATGAATCAAGGGTGATTGCCCGCAAAGCCCTTGAAGAAGAACCCGTGCTTCGGTTCTTTGACGTAATTGGTGAAAACCGCACCATCCTCGCCGATGCGGTCAACATTGGCGCACCTGGGACACCGGGAGCGCCCACGGCCGACCTTCCCCTCACCTATTACGGCTGGGTGATGCGCTCCGACCTCGATGGTTTCACATCTCTCGTTGAGAAAAGTA
>MDTD01175487.1_pt1 | contig 36601 bp, 26 predicted proteins | sample 811221 | NCBI WGS metagenome assembly MDTD01 (sample SAMN05326646, study PRJNA326480) | marine metagenome | isolation source: seawater | place: Pacific Ocean: South West | collected 2011
ATAACAGGAGCACTCTTCATTAAGCCTTGCAGTTTTAGAAAAGCTATAACAGAACCTGAAAATGTAACTGCTCCAACAAGAATCCCTAATAACATCTCAACCATACTGGCAGTGGCAATATATCCATTAATTTCTAAACCAAATGCTGCTGGAGATAAAAATGCCGCCCATGCAACTAAAACAGCTGACATACCTCCCATAGAATTTAAAGCTGCTACCATTTGAGGCATATCAGTCATCGCAACTTTTTTAGACAAAAGAGTACCAATCAAGCCACCAATTGAAATCCCAGCAACTATTAATATTAAATTTGAAAAAGAATTATCCTCAAGATTTAATATTGTAACCGTGAATGCTATAAGCATACCTGACATACCAAGATAATTGCCAATTCTTGCAGTCTCTGGTGATGATAAACCCCTAATAGCAAGTATAAAGAATACTCCAGATAACAGATACAAAGATGCTGTTAAATCAACTGACATAAAATCACTAAACATCTTTCTTTGCCTTCTTTTTATACATTTCTAACATTCTTTGTGTAACAAGAAATCCGCCAAAAATATTAATTGAAGCAAAAATTAAAGCAAAAAAAGAAACAATTTTTGATATTGTTCCGGATGTACCTGAACTCTCAGTACCCATAGCAATAATGGCACCAACAATAATAACAGCAGAAATAGCATTGGTAACTGACATTAATGGTGTATGAAGCGCTGGAGTTACAGACCAGACAACATAATAACCAACGAAAATAGCTAGAACAAAAATACTTCCATAATAAACCAAAGGACTAATATCCATAATTTTTACCTATTATATTTATTTAACAAAACTTTCAGATATTTTACTATCTTTAACGATATTCACCGCTTCAACAATCTCGTCTTCCCAATTTAACTTTTGATCAGCACTCAAATCAATAAACAAAGACAGAAATGAATGAAGATTTCGAGAATATAAATTAGAAGCATCAGGTGCTAATCCACCTATCATATTCATATCACCAATAATTGTTACGCCTTCAATTTCAGCATTTTTATTTGGTTCAGTTAACGCACAATTTCCGCCTCTTTCAATCGCCATATCAACTATAACGGATCCTGATTTCATAGACTTGACCATTTCTTCAGTTAATAAAGTTGGAGCTGTCTTACCCGGGATTAAGGCTGAACAAACAACAATATCCTGAGATTTAATATGTTCAGAAATCAACTTATTTTGTCTTTCTTGATAATCTTTGGACATTTCTTTTGCATATCCACCTGAATCTTCAGAGTCTTCTTCTTCGTCCACCATAATAAAAGAAGCCCCAAGACTTTCACATTGTTCACCAGCTGCTCTTCTCACATCAGTAGCTGAAACTACTGCGCCAAGTCTTTTTGCTGTTGCTATAGCTTGTAAACCTGCAACACCAACACCCATAATAAAAATTTTTGCAGGTGCAATTGTACCGGCTGCTGTCATCATCATAGGCATTGCCTTATTATAAAGAGAAGCACTGTTAATTATTGCCTTATATCCAGCTAAATTGGATTGCGAGGATAAAACGTCCATTGATTGAGCCCTAGGGGATCTTGGAATTAACTCCATGGAAAAGGCATTTATGCCTTTTTTGGATAAAAGCTCTAATTTATCTTTATTGTCATAAGGATTTAAAAGACCCACTAAACAAGCACCTGATTTTATTTTATTAATAAAGTCTTCATCAGGCATTCTTACACAAAAAATTATATCAGCGTCAGAAACAGCATCTTGTTGACTATCAACGGTAACTCCTTCCGAGGAAAAATCCTCATTAGTGAACTTACTTAAATAGCCAGCATCCTTTTCTAAAAAAACATCAAAACCATCTTTAACAAATTTCTTAGCAACAGCAGGTACTAAAGCTACACGCTTTTCGTCATTAGCAGTTTCTTTAACAACATATATTTTCATCTGTATTATCTTTTTAAAAAATTAGATAATATTAATTACGTTAAAAAAACTTAGTTTTCTAGTCTTTTTTTTTTAATTAAGGATAAATCAAAAAAAATTTATTTTTGGTATTTTTTTTTCCACTCATCGTGAGGCATACCATAGATAATTTCTCTTGCTTCATTCTTTGAAATATCCTCACCGAGCTCGATTGAGGACTCCTGATACCACCGAGATAAACAATTTCTGCAAAAACCTGCTAGATCCATGATATCGATATTTTGAACATCTGTCCTATCTTGAAAGTGTTCAACTAATTTTCTAAAAGCAGCAGCTTCAATTTTAGTTTTTTTGTCAATTCTCAATTAAACCCTCCCCTTTAATCTATTTTGCTAAAGATGGATATATTTTTTTACTGAATAAGACAGGATTATTTATATTTTGAAGTAAAGGCCTTGATAGCAATTCTGCAAAGTGTTTTTGACCACTTTTTTTTGTAATTAAATCTTGTCTAATTTCTATTAAAATATTTGATAATCCATTCACAGTTGCGTGCTTATAAATTGAGTCATTTTTCAATCTTCCCGTATATGGTTGATTGTTACCAATAACTAGTTCAGGATGATTTTTTTCAAAATAATTAAAAAAAATATTTGGAAGACGTTTATCATTATCCCAAAGAATTCCAATATCAATATTTCTTTTTATATTTTTCCAAAAAGGTGTAAAGCTATGAATGGAAATAATTGCAGGAAATTGTTCTTTATCAGTTTTTTGTCTAATAAGTTCTGAAACTTTATCATGATAGGTATTATAAAAATCCTCTATTCTTTTATTTTTTTCAATACTCTCTCTAAAATTATCAATATTTTTATTACCTTCAATTATTTTATCGTCAGATATCTTCATTACAAGAGTTGGATCATCAATCCCTCTATTTGGATCAATTAATAATCTTGAAAAGTCTGACATTACTAATGGGCAATTGAGAATTCTTGATAAATGAATTGAAACCTCTTTTGCTCCAATATCATAAGCAATATGTGTATCCAATAGATCATTATCTAATCCAAGGTTTTGAAAATTAGATGGGATATTATTTGTAGCATGATCACAAATAATCAAAAAGTTACTTTCATTATTTTCATAACTTTCTATTTCAATATTTTTTGGATTTAATTTTAATTTAGTAATTTTTTTTCTCTCTCTTTAGTGCTTTAGGAAAATCCAAGGTGCACAAGCTGAATATCAAATACCACTTAATACTAAAAAATATTTATTACAAAATTTTATAATAATCAATATATTTTTCAAAATTTCACTTATTTCTTAAATTTCTTGTATATGTTTTTGTTATTTTATCATTTGGTAATTTTATAAATAAAAGATTTTAACAAAATTTTTGTGAATCTGTTAAAAGATAGTAATGAATAATAGAGAAATTACACAAAGAAAAACAAAAATTCTTGCAACGTTAGGCCCCTCATCCAAGACAATAAAAAAAATTATTGAACTTACAAAAGCTGGGGCTAATGCTTTTCGGCTGAATTGTTCTCATCTAGAAGAAAAAGATCTTGAAGAATATATAAAAAAAATAAGAAAAGCTGAAGAAATCATTAAAAAACCTATTGGAATACTTGTTGATTTGCAAGGCCCAAAAATTAGAATAGGAGAAGTCTCTGAGATTGATAACATTTTAAAGAGTGGTAATAGCTTTTTTATAGATAACTTAAAAGAAATTGGTAACAGTAAAAGGGTACATTTATCAGATAGAAAAGTTTTTAAATCTGTTAAAAAAGGGCATTTAATATTAATTGACGATGGAAACATCCACCTAAAAGTTACAAGTGTACAAAATAATATTATTAGAACAAAAATTCTTCAGGGAGGAATTATAAAATCAAATAAAGGAATAAACCTGCCTGATTCTAATTTAAAAACATCTGCTCTTTCATCTTCAGATAAAAAATATGTTAAGATTGCAATAAATTTTGATGTTAATTGGATTGCCTTATCATTTGTTCAAAGATCATCCGATATTAAAGAATTAAAAAAATTCTGTAATAATAAAATTTCAATTATGGCAAAAATTGAAAAACCTTCAGCTTTAAAATATATAAACGAAATATGTGAAATAGCTGATGGTATTATGATTGCAAGAGGGGATTTAGGTGTAGAACTTCCAATTGAAACAGTGCCTGGCTGGCAAAAAACAATTATACAAACCTCACGAGTAAAAGGAAAGCCAGTTGTAGTTTCAACACAGATGCTTGAGTCAATGACATCATCATTAACTCCTACAAGGGCTGAAGTCTCAGATGTTGCTAACGCAGTTTTTGAGGGAGCCGATACAATTATGCTCTCAGCAGAATCAGCATCAGGAAATTATCCTGTGGAAGCAGTAAAAATGATGCATAAAATTGCCTTTAGTACTGAGAATGAAAAAAACTATAATAATATTATAGCCAATCAGATAGAACAGACACCTAATACTACTCCTGATGCTATAGCTACAGCAGCTAAAACTTTAGCTGATGAGTTATCATCTCCTATTATTGTTTGTTATACAGAATCTGGATCAACAGGTATAAAAGTATCAAGAGTAAGGCCTAGCCAAACTATTCTTACTATTACTCCTGTAATAAATACAGCCAGAAAATTATCTCTTGTATGGGGAGTTCTCTGCTTACTTCAAAAAGACGAGGAAAACTTAGAAAAAATGATAAATTCAACAAAAATAACTGTAAAAAAAAGTGGTTTAGCTTATCCAGGTGATAAAGTTGTAATTACAGCAGGACTTCCTCTTAAGGTTGAAGGAACCACAAATTTAATAAGAGTTACAACAGTTAAATAAAAGGCAATTAACCCTGGCGAGCTTTAAATCGAGGATTGGTTTTGTTGATAATGTACATGCGCCCTTTTCGCTTGGCCACACGATTATCTCTATGTCGTCCTTTAAGAGATTTTAATGAATTTCTTACTTTCATAATCTTTTCCAATTTTTTGATTGGAAGCTAGATTGATATTTAGATTATGTCAATATTTGTTAGGCATTTTAATTATAGTTTATTAGTATTAAATCTTAATAGGAATCAAATGAAAAAAAAATATGATTATGCTCTTGTAAGTGGGGGATTTGACCCTGTACATGTTGGACATTTGAGAATGTTTCAAGATGCAAAAAAACTGTCAGAGAGAGTAATAGTTCTTTTAAATAATGATGAGTGGTTGATTAAAAAAAAAGGGAAACCTTTTATGAGCCAAGAGCAAAGAAAAGAAATTTTAGAGGAATTTGAGAGTATCTCTGAGGTTATTATACAAAAATCTAATGAAAAAAGTAGTAGCTTAGCAATTCAAAAATTTGCTGATAAAAATCAAAAAAAAAATATTTGCTATTGTAATGGTGGAGACAAAAATAATATCGAAAGTATCAGAGAAGCTGAAATTTGTAAAAAACTTAATATTGACCTTATATTTGGAGTTGGCGGTAAAGAAAAAATTGAAAGCAGCAGTAAACTAACTAAAAATTATCTCGGAAATATCGAAAAAAGACCCTGGGGAAATTACCATATAATTGCTAAAAATCCTGGTTATCAAATAAAAGAAATTATAGTTTTTCAAAATTCAAAATTATCGCTTCAAAAACATAAAAGTCGTTCAGAGTTTTGGCAAATTATAAAAGGAGAAGGTAAAATAACTATTGAAGATCGGGAATTCTATTTAAAAGAAAAAGAGCATATTTATATACCAAAAAAAACAATTCATAGAATTGAAAATATAGGAAAGAAAGATCTTATATTCATTGAGATCCAGCTAGGTGAGAATCTCAATGAGGATGATATTATTAGACTTGAGGATGACTATGGACGTATCTAAGTTTTTAAAAGCGCCATATTTAGAACTTGACTATTATAAGGCTCCACAGGGTATTAATTCTTATTTTGTAACAATGGATGATGGAATTAAAGTAAGGGTATGTCATTGGTTTAATAAGGAAAAAAAAATTGAAGGAACAGTAATTCTCCAGCAAGGTCATAATGAGTTTATAGAAAAATATTATGAAACCATTCAAGAATTCTTAGATAGAAAATACTGTGTAATTGCTTTTGACTGGCGTGGTCAGGGAATGTCAGACCATCAAATTAGTGATATTCATAAATCCTATATTAAAGATTATAAAAGACACGATAAAGATCTAAAATATATTTTAGAAGAGATAATTGAACCCTTTTTTCCTAAACCAATAATTGGAATTGGTCATTCTATGGGAGGTTGCTTGATGCTCTCAGCATTTCATAATCATCCTGAAAAATTTTCAAAAGGAATTTTGTCTGCTCCAATGCTTGGATTTAAAAATGAAAATTTTTTAAAGGCTGCTTCCTCTCTAATGAATGTTTTTAAAAAAGATACTGACTATTTATTAGGATCAAAACCTAACATGGGCAAAGAAACACCTTTCATTGAAAATGATCTTACATCTGACCCTGAGAGATATAAAAGGATAATTCATTTAGTAAGAAAACATCCTGACATCAGACTCTGGGGTGTTACAAATGCTTTTGCCAAAGCCGTTAATAAGAGACTTAAGTTAATTCGAAAAGATGGTTGGGCTGAAGAAATTAATCTAAATATTTTAATTATTAATAATATTAATGATAAGGTAGTTGACCCAAAAAAAATCAATAATATGAAGAAAAGATTAAAAAATAGCCAAATAATTAATTTCCATGAAACTGAACACGAAATTTTTATGGAAAAAAGTCATCATAGAAAAGTAATGTGGGAGGCTATTGATAATTTTTTAAAATAAAAAATGAATTATTTTATCTTTTAATAACCATCCCTTGTCCTGTCGGAAGCTCAACAACTGAATAGCCAATATCTTTAAAAAATTCCTTTTCTTTAAAATATTGGTCCTCATAACCCATAAATCCAAAATCATCTAAAATTAAAATACCACCAGGAACAATTCTGTCGAAACATAATTTTAAAATATCAGTCTCTGTTTCAGCCGAATTAAGGTCAATATGCACAAAAGCAAATTTCTTCGACGCATTATCTTTAAATGAACCGGGTAATAATCCTGGTATAACTTTCACAAATGGGTGCTTGGACATTCTTTTTTTAACTTCAGAATATAATTCTGGAGAATGTTTCTCGGCTTTAGCGGTTGGTGGATTATCAAAAATATCATAAAGATAGAAATTCTTATTTAAATTAGAAATCTCATTATAATCTATTAGAAAACTTGCAACTATTCCATCATAACACCCAAATTCTACAAAATCACCTTCTAGACTTTTACATGAGTCAATTGCCCAAGCTAAAATTTGAATTCTCCATATAATTGATGAATGAAGTTCGTCACCTAAAAAGTATTTATTAGCGACTTTTACAAAATTATCATCTCTTAAAAAACCTGCAGTTTTTCCAATCAAAATCATATTATCTGCTGCAAAAACTGGAGAATTTTCTTGATTAATATCTATTGTAGAGCTCATCTGATTAAGTAAAGATCTAAATTTAGAAGCTCCACCAAAAACAAATCTTGGAAATGGTTTGAAATATGGCATGAAAGTTCCTAAAAATGAGTTACATAATTATTATAAAATATTACTAATTTTAAATACCTATCTAGAATAAATAAATAAATTATTTTATCATTAATTACCTTATTTTATTTGAATTAAAAAGGTTTAAAAAGTGAAAAAAAATATTAAAGATTTAACAAAAGATGCACTGGATCAATATAAAAAGGGTAATTTCGATATTGCTGAAGAAATCTATAATAAAATTCTTGAAATTGATAATGAAAATTTCATTTCAATATATAATATTGGTATAATAAGATTTACTAAAAAAGATTTTAAAAATTCAGAAAATTTCTTAAAAAAGGCTTTTGAACTTAATAATAAATCTGAGAAGTATTTTTCTGCAGTAATAGATATTCTTTTAACTCAAAATAAAATTGAGGAAAGTAAAAATTTTATAGAGATAAATTCTAAAAATTTTGATTCAAAAATAATTTCAATCTCTGAAGAAAAGATTATTCACCAAAAATTACTTAATGAAATTATTAATTCCTATAATAAAATTGAAAGTTTCAACAATAATGAAAGAAATAAACTTTTAGATAAAGCAAAAAATTTTAATAAAAAATATAAAAAAAATGCATTGGGCTTAAAATTTCTTGCTGCAATTTTAATCAATATAGAGAATAAAAAGCAGGAATGTGATAGAAATTTTTCTGAAATAATTAATTTATTAGAGAAATCATATTCAATAAATAAAAATGACTTAAATTTAGTTTTTATGCTTGCGGGTCAATATATGGATAATTCCATGCACGAGAAGGCTGTGGGACTATTTTCTCTATCTGCTAGATATTTTCCAGAAAACCATCTCATTTATTATAACAAAGGTAATGCAAATATAGCTTTGGGAAATACAGAAAAAGCAATAGAAGACTACTTAATGTCAATAAAATTAAAATCAGATGATTATGACTCTCACAAAAATCTAGCAAAGGCTTACAAAGATATTAATGATTTAGAAAATTCCTATAAGGTATATAAAAAAATGATAAATTTAAATTCTTATGATCCATCTGGTTATAGCGGCCTCGGAGCGATTAGTATATTGATAGGAAAATTAACCGATGCAGAAAAAAATATTAGTAAGTCATTAGAATTAGATCCTAAAAATGATGATGCAAGGCAAAATTTATCCATATGCTATTTAAGACTTGGAAAACTTGAACAAGGAGTAGATTTTTCTCAAAAGCATGTTGGAGCAATTAAATTTACAAATAAAAAAGAATTAGGGAATTTTAAAATTATTTAAAAATTAATTTATGAAAAAGATTAATATAAAAACCGAACAAAAAAATCATTTTATTGGATGTTGGAATATTGAACAAAATTTACTCATGGATAAATTAGTTTCTTATTTTGAAGATAATCCTGAAAAGCATGAATACGGTGCATCAGGATATGGTGAAATAAATACTGAAACCAAAGACTCAGTTGATATTTCTTTTAAACCAAAAGATATTCAATCAAAGGAAATGTTAATATTTCAAAATTACTTTACTGAGCTTAACAAATGTTATTGGGATTATTTGAACCAATGGGAATTTATAAAAACGAAATGGGATGATATGCTTATTGGACCTTTCAATATTCAAAAATATAACAAAAACGGACATTTTAAAAAATGGCATTGTGAAAGAGACTCAATTTCAACATCTCACAGAGCTCTAGCATGGATGACTTATTTGAATGATCTCGATAGTGGGCATACAGACTTTTTACATTTTGATATGAGTATTAAGCCAGAAAAAGGAAAAACTTTAATTTGGCCAGCTGAGTGGACCCATGCGCACAGAGGGCAGCTAGTTAAAGAAGATAAGTATGTTATTACAGGATGGTTTCATTTTCCTGTAAGAGAAAATTAATTATAAAAAAATGGAAAAAAAAGAAGAATTTAGAGAACCAAGCCTTGAAACTATTAATTTAGCAGTAGAGGCTATTGAGCAAAATGATCTCGAAAAATTAAAATATTATGTTCAAGGCATGCTAAATAAGTATAAGAACGGTTCTACATCATGGTTATTCTCTGGAATATTTTATAATTTAAATAATAATTTAGTGGAATCTGAGAAGTCAATTTTGAAATCTTTAGATATAAATCCAAATTATGGTGAAGCTCATAGAATTTATGCAGACATACTGAGAAAGAAAAATCGTTCGGATGAATCATTAAAGCACGCTAAATTAGCAGTTGAAATTAATCAAGAAAGCGCAGCTGCTCTAGATACACTTGGAACATCTTTTGCAAAATTAAATAATCATCAAGATGCAGAAATTAATTTTTTAAAGGCTATTAAAATTAAACCCGAAACAGCTGTTTTTTTTAATAATTTAGGAAATACCCAAAGACACCTTGGCAAACATGCAGAATCGATAATTTCTCTAAAAAAAGCAAAAGAATTATCTCCTAATTTTGCTGAAATTTATAATAATTTATCTTTAACATATTTTGAGAAAGGTGATTATCAGAATGCTTACAAAGTCCTGAAAGAAATTGAGAATAAAAATCTTTTAAATAATTATAATGCTAAAGATCTATTTACATCTTATGGACATATATGTTCAAAAATATATCAATTTAAGAAAGCAAAAGAGTACTACTAGAAAGCACTTTCTTTAGATAAAAATTTTTCTTCAGCACATAATGGTTTAGCAGAAATCTATTCTAAATTAAGACAGTCAGAGAGAGCATCCTTTCATTTTGAGAAGTCAATAAAAAATTCTCCTAAAATAGAAAATAGTATTTCAAATTATATTTTAAATCATAATTATTGTCTTGAAAAAACTATTGAAGAAAAATTTATAAAAACAGTTGAATTTTCGAAGTTAATTAAAGTAGAAAAAAAAGTTGGCCATAAAAATGATAAAAACCCTTTAAAAAAATTAAAAGTTGGATTTATATCTGGCGATTTTTTCAATCACCCAGTGAGTCACTTCGTTATAAGCCCTCTTACTTTTTTTAATGATAAAGACTTTGAAAGTTATGCTTATAGTAATTATCACGTAAATGATAATTATACCAAAGAATTAAAAAAAAGGTTTTCATATTGGAGGGATATATTTGCATTAAGTGAAGAGAACATAGTCAAGCAAATTGAAAAAGATAGAATAGATATATTATTTGATTTATCTGGTTACACAGCAAGAAATTCAATAAAAATTATTAAGAAAAAATTATCACCAATTCAAATATCCTGGCTTGGTTATTCTGGTACTACTGGAAATAGTAATATTGATTTTATACTATGTGATAAAATTGCTTTACCTCAAGAAGAAGAAAAATGGTATACTGAAAAACCTCTAAGAATGCCAGATAGTTATTATTGTTATAACAAACCATTTAAAAGAAATATTAAAATTGAAAAACATCAAGAGAATTACACAATTTATGGATGTTATAACAATGTTAAAAAATTAAATGAAAATGTTCTTAATATATGGTCTGAAATATTAAATAAAACGAAAAAAAGTAAGATTATATTTAAATTCCATGATTATGAAGATGAAGGTATTAGGAGAGATATTTTAGATATTTTTAATAGTAATAATATTTTAAATGATAGAATAACATTTTTATATGGATCATCTTTTAGTGACTATATAAAGGATTTCAATAAAATAGACATCTCACTTGACCCCTTTCCTTACCCAGGAGGGACTGTTACTTGTCACTCGCTTTATATGGGAGTGCCTGTAATAACTTTAAAAGGAAACGACTTTCTATCAAGAAATACAGAAAATATTTTAATTAATTCAAATTTAGAAAGTTTTATTAGTAATACAAAAGATGAATATATAGAAAAAGCAGTTTTTTTTGGCAATAATAAAAAAATTATTGAAAAAGAAAATATAAGAAATAGTTTTTTAAGTTCTCCAATCTTAGATGGAGAGAAATTTTCTAATGAACTTAAGGTAATTTTAAGAGAGAAATGGAAAGAATATTGTAAAGTTAATTAAATGGAAAATATTTTAAACGAAATTAAAAAAGCTAATAAACTTCAAGAAAATAAAAAATATAATGAAGCTGAAGTTATTTATAAAAGAATTTTGAAAAATATTCCTAATCATCCAGATGCTAATCATAATTTAGCAATTCTACTTATCACAAAAAATAATATTAAGGAGGCAGAGCCTTATATTAATGAGCTAATAAAAACCGATTATCCAATTGCGCAATATTATTTTACTGCATCTAAATATTTTAAATTAACTAAAAAATATCAACGCTCTTTAGAGCTTATTGACAAAGCAATTAATTTGTCTAGCGAGGATACTATTATTAAATCTTATTATGCAAAAGCTCAAATATGTAAAATTTTAGACAAACAAGATGAATCTTTTTCTTTGTTTAAAAAATGTTATGAATTAGATCCAAATAATCCAATAATTTTAAATTCTTATGGAGTTGGTTTATGTACAAGAGGAATGTTTTTTGAAAGTATACCGATCTTCAAAAAAGTAATAGAATTAGAACCCAAATTTTTTGATGGATTCTCTAATCTTGGTTTGGCACTACAAAAAACAAATAAAATAAAAGAATCATATGATGCTTACAAAAAAGCATTTAAAATTAACCCTAAAAATTTAATGCTGAATATTAATATAGGTTCTTTGTATCAACAAAAAAGAAATTCTAAAAAAGCATTAAAATATTATGAGAATGCAAGAAAAATTGATCCTAATTTTCCAGAAATTTATAATAATCTTGGTATTATATATGGCGAAATTGGCGAAAAACAAAAAGCATTTAAAAATTACAAATACGCTTTAGAGCTTAACCCAAATCACACAAAAGCATTTAGGCATATGAGTTATACCAACCTTTTAAAAAAAGATGACCCAATTATAGAAAATATGATTAGCAAGTATTCAGACCACAAAACTACAAAAGATGATAAAATAGAAATTGCTTTTGGATTAGGTAATTTTTTTGAAAATCAAAAAAATTATAAAAAAGCTTTCAAATTTTTCGAAGAAGGTAACTTACTTATTAAAACTATTAATGGAAAATATGATTTTCAAAAAGTAAATAGTGAAATCAAAAAAATGCTATCAAAATATCCTACAAAAGTTAATGCTAGCTCAGATACAGATTTTTCCCCAATCTTTATTTTAGGAATGCCAAGATCAGGATCCACAATGCTAGAAAATGTTATTTCAAATCATCCGAGCATTGATGCAATGGGAGAATTGACTAGCATAAATGATATAGCTACAAGAACAAAAAAAAATAATAAGTTTTGGCCTGAAACAATAGAAGAATTTGATTCTAATGACTTAAATTTTTTTCAAGGTCTTTATATTGAAAGCGTTAAAGAAATTTCTCCAAATGTTAAAAAAATATTTACAGATAAGATGCCATATAATTTTTTATATCTTGGTTTTATTAAATCAGTATTCCCACAATCAAAAATAATCTATACGTCAAGAGGAAGTATAGATAATTGCTTGTCAATTTTTTCACTAAAACTATTTGGAGAGCATAAATATAGCCATGACTTAATAGATTTATCAAATTATTATAACCTTCATGTTGAGATTATGAAATATTGGTTTAATATTTTTCCTAATGAAATTTATAATTTCAACTATGAAGAATTTGTTAAAAATCCAAAAGACTCTACAAAAAAATTATTTGATTATTTAGAAATAAATTATATTAAAAATCTTGAAAGATTTGATTTAAACTCCTCTATAGTTAGAACAGCAAGTAATCATCAAGTTCGAAATAAAATTAATTCTTCTTCAATTGAAAAATGGAAAAATTATGAAAATGAACTTTCTCAATTGATTAGTAATTTGAATAAAGATAATTATATAGATTAACATGAGGGCGTGTAGCTCAGCGGCAGAGCACTACGGTGACATCGTAGGGGTCGTTGGTTCAATCCCAACCACGCCCACCATGTGAAATTATTTCGTAATTTTAAAAAATTTTAAGATCTTAATAATCATACGAATCTGTTAATTATTAATAGTTTTCAAAAAATGGTTGTAATAATTTTTTATATAACCATATAAGATTTATAATAGGGAGAAAATAAATGTTAGTAGAGAAAATTAATTCAGCCTCATTTGCAAATGGTATTCTTCGTTTAGAAGTTGCTAAAACAAATGGCAGGGGTCAATGGATAGAAAATGGAAATATAGAAATTCCAGGAAGTCTTGTTGCAAATATTATTGCTCAAATTTCTACAGCGGCCACAGATATTTCAGGCCAGTTACAACCAACGGAAACATCTAATGGAAATGGTTCAACTGAAAATAAGAAGAAAGGCAAGGGTAAATCCAAAAAATAATTTAATATATTTTTATCTAAGAGCTTAAAATCTTTTAGTATCGCAGGAATTATTATGAATAAATTTACTACAATAAAAAAATATTTTATGATTTTAGCTTTATTCATTTTTTCTTCCTCATTAATAGCTGAAAATATTATCGATAGAAGAAATTTTGATATTAAATCAATCTCTTTTTCATCCTCAGATTTTTCAAAAGAGTATTTGAGTGAAGATTCCTATATTGATTTTATAAAGGATCATATTTTTGTTCAACCTGAGTATAAATTTGCATCTGCTGTTCAAAATGAAAAAAGATTACTTCTGAGGAGTGCAAATAGGGAGAGACTCCCTACTATATCAGGAAGAGTGATAAATGACGAAGTTATTGACAGAAAAATTAATGATTTTTCTTCTATCAGGAAAAGGCAAGACGATAGTTTTGATGCCATAGCAGAGATAAACCAACCTTTATATCAAGGAGGAAAAATAAATAGTGAAATAAGATTTGCTCGCCATCAATCAAATAATTCAAAAATAGAGAAAAAATTAACAACATCTAATTTAATTTTAGAAGCTAACAGCATTTTTATTCAAGCAATGATTTATGATTATATTTATAAATATGCATTAAATCTTTTAGATAACTTGATACCTTTTAAAGAAAAAATGAAAAATAGAGTCACCTCTGGTGCTATCGATCCTGCTCAATATGCTCTTTTCTTAGCAAGGTTAAATAAATTTCAATCATCAATATATACACTTGAAGCAAAAGCTAAAACAAACTCAACTAATTTTGAAAATACCTTTAATCAAAAATTTTTATTTATGGGATTTCCTAAAATTCCAATAATTATTGAGAATAATTTTCAATTAAGAGATTCATTCAATCTTTCGTTAAAAGAAAATCAATACTTGTCCAGTATAGAAAATGTTAAAATTACCAAGAGTGAATATAGGCCTCAATTTGGTATAAAAGCTCGTTATACCGAATACGATATTAATAAAGATGTTGATGACTCTGATATTAGAGGAGGTCTATATCTTACTTTCCCTATTTTTGATTTTGGAAGAGGTAGAGCTAAAATTCAAGCCTCACAAGCTAGATCTGATGCTGCGAAAATTGAAATTGATATAGAGAGAAAAAGCGATAAAGTTAATGAGAGTTCCATATTATCTATGATAGAGAGTTCAAGTAAGGCAATTGAAAAAATTAAAGACGCCTTCAATGATACAAAGACTCAAAGAAAAATTATTAATGAAAGAATTATGTTAACTGGTTTCTCACCTATCACCCTTGTTGAAGCCTCTGAAAATGAGCTTTCTCAACTTCAAATTCTTTTAGAAACAGAATTTATATTACTCTCAAAATTTTACGAATTCCATCATCAAAATCAATCTTTAATTAGTCAGTTCAAAATGGCTTTATAATGAATAATATCAATAAAAATAACAAAGTAGATATAAAAGATCATTGGTTTTGGGGAGTAATTCTTCAAAACAAAGGCGTATATACCCAGGTTATTTTAGCGTCAATTTTTATCAATATATTTGGTTTTGTAAGTGCATTTTATATAATGACTGTTTATGACAGAGTTCTTCCAAATTATGCAATGAACTCTCTAATTGCACTAACAATAGGTATGGCAGTTGTAATAATATTTGATTTTATTTTAAAAATGATGAGATCCTACTTTTCCGATATTGCAAATAAAGACTTAGATGAGAATGTAAGCGAAAAGCTTATTGATAAACTTTTAAGCCATGATGAAAATATAATTCAATCACCTAGTCAGATTTCAAGCACGATAAGAGAGTTTGACTCTGTTAGAGACTTTTTTACATCTGCAAGCTTAATGGCTTTAATTGATTTGCCTTTTATGTTTCTTTTTATAGGAGTAATTTTTAGTATAGCTGGTCCATTAGGAATTGTCCCATTATTAATTGTTCCTCTAGTTTTGGGTGTTTCTGCAATAGTTCAACCTTTTCTAAAGAGATTTAGCTCAAAAGACTTATCTTTTAAACAAGGAAAAGCTAAAGTCCTCTCAGAATTAACAAATAATCTTGAGAGTGTAAGAACTGTTGCAGGTGGTAAAGCATTAAAGAAAAGATGGCTAGATTCCGTTAATAATCAAAATGACTCTTCAATATCATCAAGAATTGCTTCAAATATTTCTGTTACTTTTGGACAAACTGGTCTTCAAATAAGTCAGGTTGGTATAATTGTTTATGGAGTTGTACTAATCTCTAATTTAGAAATATCATCTGGAGCATTAATCGCTTGTGTAATTTTATCTGGAAGAACTTTATCTCCATTAGTACAAGCCGCACAATTGCTAACTCGAGCAAATTTTGCGTTTCAAGCCTATAAAAGTGTTGACGAACTTATGTCTTCCTACTCTAGAGATGAAAAATTTCATCAAAAAAAATCAATGTCATTAAAGTCTGGAAATATCGAAATTAAAAATTTAAATTTCTCATTTTCAGAGAACCAAATTTTACATGATATTAATTTTAAAATTAATTCTGGTGAAGTTTTAGGGGTAGTTGGTAATTTAGGATCAGGAAAATCAACACTACTTAAAAGTATAATTGGCTATCATTTACCTGAATTAGGTATGATTAAAATTGGTTCATTTGATATAAATAATGTTTCATCTGAAATTTTAAGAAACGAAATTGGTTATTGTCCCCAAAATATACAATTATTTTCAGGAACAATTTATGAGAATATTGCATGTGGAATTGAAAATGCATCAGAAGACGACGTTTATTCTGCCGCAGAGCAGGCTTTAGCACATAACTTTATTGCAGCACTTCCTGGGGGTTACAATTATGTTTTGAGAGAAAATGGGGCTAATTTATCAGGTGGCCAGAGGCAAGCAATATCATTAGCTAGGGCAATAATTAAAAAACCAAAAATTCTTGTTTTAGACGAACCAACAAGCTCAATGGATAATGAATCTGAAACCAGTGTTATGAATAATCTTTATTCTCTAGAGCAAAAACCAACCTTAATAATATCTAGTCATAAACTAAATATTTTAACGAGAGCTGATAAAATTGCAGTTATTTTGAATGGTAAGCTGGCTGCATTTGGACCTACAAATGAAGTTATAAAATCAGGTCAGGGATAATTTATGAAAATAATAAAAAAAATATATAGTTTTATAGAGAAAATATCGATTAAAAATACAATTAAAAATATATCTTTAAGCGAATTTCAAAGTTTTTTCTCTATTTCAGATACGATTCAAATTAAAAAATCTCTAATTCTTGTTTGGACAATTATGGTCTTTACAATTTTAATTGTTGTTTGGGCAGCTATTTCAGAAATAAATCAAGTTGTTGTCGGGAATGGTGAAGTTACTCCAGAGTCTCAAGTTCATCAAATCCAAAGTGCAGTAACCGGACCCATTGAAAAAATTAATATTAGTTTAGGAGATAAAATAAAAAAAGATGAAGTTCTATTTTTAATAGCAAATACTCAACACTCACAAACATATCAAAACACATTAGCTGAAGTAAATGCAAGAGTAAAAAAAGTTGAAATTTTAGAAAATCTTTTTAATCAAGGTGCAGAGTCAGAGGTAAGATTGTTAGATGAAAAATTACAACTTATTGATGCAAAAAGAAGACTTAATACTGCAAAAATTGCACTTGATTATTCTGAAATAAAATCATCTGTAAATGGAACAATCAGTCAAGTTCTTGCGAAAAATATTGGCCAAGTAGTAAGCACAGGCGCTAATCTTGTTGAAATTGTTCCAGAAAATTCTGATTTAAGATTAAAAGTTTTAATCCAGACAAAAGATATTGCTTCAGTTAGACCAAATTTAAAAGCGAAAATCGCTTTTACATCATTTGATATGGCTGTTTATGGACAATTTGATGGTATTGTAAAGACTGTATCAGCAAGTTCCAGTGTTCAAAATGAGGATGGTATTGCTTATTATATAGCAATCGTAGAAGTTGATAAAAATGAAATAAAAAGATTAAAGAATATTGAAATCTTGAGCGGAATGTCTGCTACAGTTTCGATTATTGGCGATAAAAGAACTATTTTAAGCTACCTATTTAATCCTATAACAAAATTATCCAAGACAGCATTAAGAGAATAAATCTAAAATAAACTAATATTTTTATCTAAAAGATTTTTAACAATATTAGATGCCTCTAATAAAGATTCTTTTGTACCAGCATCTAGCCAATAACTTTTCTTATCAATCAACTTAATTTTAATTTGAGAATTCTTTAAATAAATATTGTTAATATCAGTTATTTCTAATTCACCTCTTTTCGAGGGTTTGATTTTTTTTGCGTGATTTACAACATTATTATCATATATGTAAAGACCTGTTACAGCCCAATCACTTTTTGGAATAGAGGGCTTTTCCTCTATGCTAAGGACATTTTTATCTTTATCAAACTCCACAACACCGTATCTTGAAGGATCTTTTACCTTATATCCAAAAATAGTAGCTCCAGTATTTTCTAATAATGAAGATTTAATTTGATTTGATGTATCACCACCAAGAAATAAATTATCACCAAGAATTAAAACAACAGGATTATTATTTAACCAATCTTTTCCTATATGAAATACTTGAGCTATTCCTTCTGGTTTTTGCTGAATTTCATAACTTAATTTAACATTAAATTGACTACCATCTTCTAAAAGATTTTTATAATTATTTATATTTTCTGGATTACTAATGATCAGAAAATCCTTAATACCAGCATTTATCAATGTTTTTAGTGGATAGTAAATCATAGGCATATCGTAAACAGGTAACAATTGTTTTGATATAACTTTCGTCAAAGGATGAAGCCTTGTACCAGATCCGCCGGCTAAAATTATACCTTTATGATTAATTTTATTCATCAATTACCTATTTTATGTAAATCTTAATTACTTTATTAAGAGAGTCTTTCCAAAAAGGCATTTCGATATTAACTATATTATCAAAATAAAGTCTAGAGTCTCGCGGCCTGCTTGCTAGAGAGGTCCATTCTCTAGATTTTATAGCATTAACATAGGTATAATTTTTATTATTTGCTTTTTTATTTATAAAATCTGAAATTACACTAGCAACTTCGTACCACGTAGTATAACCCTTATTAACTAAGTGCATTATTTTAATAGTTTCCTGATCATTAAAGACTTTTTTTAAATCAATTTGTTTTATTAAACTAAGAATAGCTAAAGATAGATCAAATGACCATGTAAGCGAAATTTTTTGATCGGTAATTGCGTTTATAATTTTATCTTTTTTTAAAATATTAATATAATTTTTTAAAAAATTACTTCCATATAATCCATAAAGTGAGGCTGTTCTTATTATAATTGCTTTTTTAGAAAATTTAATTATTTCATCCTCTCCTAATAATTTAGAGTATCCATAATTATTTAAGGAACCTCTTTTATCATAAATTTTATATGGACCATTTCCCACTTTTCCAAAAACGTAATCTGTTGAAATATGTATAAGAGGTATTGAGAAATTATTTAAAACTTCTACTAAATTTTTTACTCCTAAATGATTAATTGCCAAGCAATCATTTAAATTTTTCTCAGCTTTATTAACATCGGTATATGCTGAAAAATTTAGTAGTAAATCTGGATTATTTTCTTTTATGTATAAATTTATTTTATCTTTATTAACTATATTTAATTGACTTGAAGCTGGGGATAGAAATTTATATTCATTTTTTATATCCAGAGATAATAGTTCAGAACCAAGTTGACCAGATCCACCTATCAGAAGAATTTTCATTTATCTATAATACCCATTCTTTTCCCATCATAAATATCTTTTGTTCCCTCAAAAAGCCAATCTCTTTTAGACAAATACCATTTAATTGTTTCAATAATGCCATCAGAAAAATCAACTAAAGGTCTCCAATTAGTTTCATTCAATATTTTATTTATATTTAATGCATATCTAAAATCATGAGCGGGTCTATCATCAACATACTGAATTAATTCTGAATATTTACCAATTTCTCTTGGTAATAAATCATCTAAGATTGCGCATATTTTTTTAACAATACTTATATTTGTTAATTCATTAGATGCCCCAATGTTATACTTTTCTCCTAATTTACCTTGTTTGATTAAAGTCAATATAGCTCGAACATTATCATCTACATTTATCCAATCTCTAATTTGTTTTCCATCCCCATAGATAGGAATATTTTCTTCCATTAAGCATTTTCTAATAACAAGAGGTATTAATTTTTCTGGAAATTGCCAAATTCCATAATTATTTGAACTATTTGTTGTGATAACAGGAAAATTATATGTTTTAAACCATGAACGAGCTAAAATATCACCTGATGCTTTAGATGCAGCATATGGACTATTCGGCTTTATTGAACTTTCTTCATTAAAAAATATATTCTTATCACTCTCTGAACCATACACTTCATCTGTGGATACATATATAAATCTAAATGATTTTTTTTCAGTGGCATTTAGGTTTCGCCAAAAATTAAGAGAATTTTGTAGCATATTGTAAGTTCCAACAATATTACTATTTATGAAATTCTTTGGATCATCTATTGAACGATCAACATGTGACTCTGCAGCTAAATGGATAATAAAATCTGGTTGATATTTTACTAATGTGTTAGTTACCACTTTTACATTATTTATATCATCCTCAATTAATAAGTAATTATCTTTATTTGCATTTTCAATTGATTTCTTATTTGAGGCATATGATATTTTATCAATATTAATCACAAAATTTTTCTTAGTATTTAATAAATTTCTAATTAAAGAAGACCCAATAAAGCCACAACCTCCGGTAATTAAATATTTTTTTTTCATTTTAATAAACCAATTTTAATTATAATAAGTTAAAACTTTTTAATCTTTTGTCTTTTTCTGAAATTAAAAAAGGCTCATCAAGCTTTGGCCAATCTATATTAAGAAAAGAATCATTCCATATAATACCTGACTCAGATTCTAAATTATAATAATTATCTACCTTATATAAAACTTTTGTTTCATCTTTTAATGTACAAAAACCATGAGCAAAACCTTTTGGTATTATAACAAATCCAGTACTTTCATTTAAAATAATGGAATAGTACTTTCCATAATTTTTAGAGCCTTTTCTTATATCTACAAAAATATCAAAGATTTCTCCTGATGTTACATATACTATTTTAGCTTGTTCATATGGAGCATTTTGAAAATGTAAACCTCTAATTGTTCCTTTTTTCTGAGAAAAAGAATAATTATCTTGAACTGAATTAAATTCCAAATTAATTTTTTTTAAATCTCTATAATTAAAGTTTTCTCTAAAAAACCCCCTACTATCATTAAATTGAGGTGGCTCAATATAAAAAACATCAGGAAAAATTTCTTTAATCTTCATTTTTTGTCTCTAGAATTTTTTCTACCAGCTCAATGCTTTTTGGAAGGCAAACTTTATTCAAGTCATAGTTCTTAATAATTGTTTTTCGACCTTGTTTGGCTAAATCAATATATTTTTCAGGGCTGCTTAAAACTTTATTTACTGAGTCTGAAATAGCTTTGACATCAAAAAAATCAACTAATAAACCATTTTTTTTATCAGTTATTACCTCTTTAACCGGTCCAGTATCTGAACCAATAACTAATAATTCACAAGCTAACGACTCCAGCATAGACCAAGATAAAACAAAAGGATAGGTAAGATAAACTTGTAAAGCTGCTGATTGCATTAATGCAGTTAAATTTTTATGATCTGGCAAATAACCAAGGTATTTAACCCTTTTTGTGTCTATAGAATTTTTCACTTCATCAAAAAAAATATTTTTCCATGTTTTTCCATCTGGGGCTTTCTTACCGTAACTAACTGCTTCACCTCCAACTATCAAAACTAGGGCATCAGGATGCCTTTTAAAAATTTCTGGGAGAGATCTCATGAATATGTGATAACCTCGATAAGGCTCAAGGTTACGGCTTACAAATAGAATTACTTTCTTCTCTTTAAATAAATTAAATTCATCAATTTGAACCTTTAATTTTCTATTAGGCTTAAATCTATCTGTATCTATACCCTCGTGTATTACATTAATTTGTTTTTTAATACGATCAGGAAAAGAATTTCTCTGAAATTGTGTAGGGGCAATAAAATAATCACTATCTTCATATTGGCTGAGAAAAGAAGCATTTCTTCCTACAAGCTTTCTTCTCAGGAATATTTCATCCAAACCCTCCATCTCTTCTTTATCAAAATCGACATCACTATCATATGGACGATAATGATACTCAAGATAAGATAACATTTTACTCTCAGGCCATACCTCTTTTAAATATAGAAGCTCACCCCACCCTGGATGACCAATTATTAAATCTGGAGTAAAACCAGATCTTTTCAGCTCATAGGCTTTATCTGCGCAGGCTACTCCTCTTAATGCTTTTGCCTCAAATTCTTTAACTAAATCAAGAGTATCTTCACCTGTTGGTCTTTTTACAACATATTGATGATGACTTACACCTTCACTTTTTATATCTGTTAAAGATATAGAATGAACATTATATTTCTTAGCTAAAGCAGGTGCTAAATGCTTAAATTGTCCAGGATAGTGCTGGTGTACAAATAACAAATTTTTTTTCATTTATTTAATCGCTTTTATCATGAGCAATTATATCAAATTTTAACATTATAATAATTGTTTTATTAACTATTTTTTTTGAAAAACTTAATTTCTTATATATATCTCTTAAACTTAAATTTTCTTTTAACAAAATACTTATTATAGAATTTACAACATCAATATCTGGATTTAATTCTAGATAATCACTATCTAATTTATTTTTATTCTGTACTATTTGAATACTTTTTGAAGTGAATAGATAATGGTCTTCTGAGATATTAGTATCCATTTTTACTTTAAATTTATGATTTTCATTAAGAGTTTCTGTTGGATATGAACTAAATAAATTCATTGGATCATAAATTTCCATATAACTCTTAGTATCTTGCTTTAAATTGATAGAGTCTCTTTTTTTGTTTAAATTATCTCTTAAATCTGAATAAGAATTCATAATAGTCCCCCACGAAAAATTCCTTTCAGCTCTTTTTTTTCCACTTTCACCCATTTTTTTTCTTAGATCAGGATTTTCAATTAATTCCATGATTCTTTTTATGCATATATCAATATCAACAGCTACTCTTTGACTTGCAAAAGAAATATACTGATCATAATTTGTGATATCAGAATAATAATTATAAATTAGATCAATGCCGCCCCCCTTTTCTAATGTTACAGTGGGTATTGTATAACCATCCTTATTATTGCGAACAGTATCTTTATAACCATCCCAATCAGTCACAACGACTGGTAGTCCAGCTGCCATACCCTCTAAAGGGGTTAGCCCGAAAGTCTCTTGAAAATTATCTGTTAAAGAAATAAAAATATTAGATGAAGATAAGGTTAAGTTTTTTATATTTTGATCAAGACCATCAACAAAATGACAAATAACATCTGGACAAATTAATTTTGCTTCGCCCTGAATAATGTTTGCAATGTAATCATTCGCAAACCAGCCAATTTGAATTAAATGTATTTTTCTTTGACCATTATACTTTTCTGCAACCTCTTGAAGAGCTTTATACATTGGAAAATGGTGGGCTTTAGCATGAAATGACAGTCTGCCAACAAAAGCTAAGGCTATATCCTCAGGATTAATACCCATCTTATTTCGAAGTTTAATTTTATCCTCATTGCTAAAGTTAAAATCTTCTGAGTGAACTCCTAATGGAATTATTGGTAATTCGGGTAATGTAACATTACTAATTTCTAATCTATCACTAATAATATTCTTATATTCTGATAAAAGTGTATCAACTGAATTTTTAACACATTTTGAAGTACATATCAGAGCATCCCACTCTTTTACTGGCTTTACTATAATATCACCAATAAAGTCCATTATCCCTTTTGACATAGTAGTATGAGTGATACCCACAATACTATATTGGCTATGTTGAAAATTTGATCTTAAAATTGAATAATTTCCCAATGAGGGGTCTCCAATAAAAATGCCGCCAAATTCTTGAGAGAGATATGGTAAGTTCCATGGGAATAATTTCAAATCAACTTTTTGATCATTAATTAAAAATGATTTAAATAAGTTTATAAAATTTTGTTGATCAACTTTATTTCTAACTAAAGCTCCTACTTCTGAGTAATTTTCTTTAGCTATAGCTCTTAGAAATGCAGAGCCAGCTGCATGGCGACCCATGAGCTTTCCATTAGAAGGAATAAAAGCATCATTATGATAATATACAGCCCAAGGAGATTTTTTTATTTTGTTTTCGACGATATTGGATTTTTTATTCAACCTTCTGTACCTAATTTGTCTAATAGACTTTCATCAAGACCTAAGTGATTTAACAACCTTTTTTGCATTTGTTTCTTTTTATTGGGCCTTTTTGTAGCTAAACAATGAATAGAATATTCACTCGTAAAACAAACAACGGTTTGAAATCCAGCTTGAGCAACTAATGTAAATAATAATTCAGACGTAAAGCCCATTTTATGAGCCATATAATGATTACCTGAGGCAATATGCCTTGTATGACCATATATCATATCCAAAGGCATTATTGGTCCAGCTGGTGACTCATACAAAGGTTTAGCATAATTTCCTTCTAATATTGCTTTAGCACAAACTTTAAGGTCAGGAACCTCAATTAGTAATTCACAGTCAATGTCTAAAATTCTAGCAAAGCCATTTAATGTTGGTTGAACTTCGTGAGCATAAATATGCTCTAAATTATGACTAGAACATAAACCTTGATAAGAATTATCATCAATCATACTTAAATCAGTCATTGAACCAAGGATGTCAGGATTGCAACTTTTATTCACATCTAGTCGAATCTCTTCCCAGTCATCTAATTTAAAAATATGCGAAGACTGCGATTTATCCTTACCTCCAGGACCAACATGTAAAAACTTCTTCATAAAAAACCTATAAAAAAATATTAAATAATTATAAATTTATACAGTATATATGTTTAAAGTTAACTAAAATTGAATGATAAATGGAAATTAATAATAAAACTTTAACAATAAATGAATTACTTAAGCTTTATCAAAAAAAGGCTTATAATAATGTAATTAAAGAGTCCAAAAAAATAATTAAAAATGGAAACAATAATTGGAAATTATTCAATATTCTTGGTTCAGCTTTATTGTCAAATGGCGATAATGAAGAAGCAATGAAAATTTTCATTGAAACAATAGAAAAATATCCAAAAATACCAGATCTACATCATAACTTGGGAGTTTGTTACAAAGTTAATAATTTGTACAATCAAGCAATTTTAGAATTTACTGAAGCCTTAAAATATAAAGAAGACTATGTTGAGGCAAAAATAAATTTGGCAGATACATATTTTCTTTTAAAAAAATTCAAAAAATCTATAGAAATATACAATCAATTACTTAAAACAGAAAAAAATAATCTTCCAATTTATTTTAATTTATCAAAATGTTTTGAAGAAATTGGAGAAATTAATCAAGCAATAAATACTCTTAAATTATCTTTGCAAATAAAGAATACTTCAGAAGCTTTTTATAACATGGGAATTTTATTAGAAAGTCAAAACACAGAAGAAGCAATAAGTTGTTATAATAATTCAATTAAAATTAATAAAAACTTTTTCCAAGGTTATCTTAATCTTTACTCATTATTCGAAAAAAAAGGTAAATATGATGTTTTACTTAAAATTTCAAACCATTTGATAAAAAATTTTCAAGATAATTTTAATTCTTATTTTCTTCATGGCCTTAGTTTACAAAAGAATGACAATGTAGAGGAGTCAATTATATTTTACGAGAAATCATTGGAGCTAAATGAATTTCATGTAGATACATATAATAACTTAGGATCAGCATATTTGGATTTAAAACAAACAAAAAAAGCCATTGCATTATTCGAAAAAGTTATCAAATTGGATGAATGTAATTTTGAAACTAAATACAATTATGCAAAAGTTCTTACAAGACTAAATGAAAAAGAAAAAGCTCAAAAAATATTAGAGGATTCTATAAGTAAAGATCCATATCCTATAAGAGGATATAATATTCTGTCGAAGGTAAAAAAAATTAAACCCGATAGCATAGAATTTAAAAAAATGAATGAGTTATTTAACAAAGCCCAGGATAATGAGGATGAAAAGATTTTTCTAGGCTTAAATATTGGCAATATTCATGAAAATGCTAAAGATTATAACAATGCAGCAACATTTTATATAAAATCAAATAATATAAAAAAAAATAATTTAAACTATGATGTTAATCATCATATTAAACAATTCAAAGCAATCACTAAACTATTTAGTTCAGATTTTAAAGAAAAGCATTTTAATAAAGGGTATAAATCAAAAAAAAATATTTTTATTGTCGGCATGCCAAGGTCAGGATCGACTTTAATAGAGCAGATACTATCATCGCACTCAAAGGTTGATGGACTTGGTGAATTAAAAGATATGGTAAAAATATTGAATTTACAAAACAAAAAATTCAAGAATTTTAGTGACTTAGAAAATATAGAATCCTCATATTTTGAAAAAATTGGAGAAAAATATTTTCAAGAAATAAATAGAAAGTTTTCACCCAAAGCTATTTTTACTGATAAATCTCTTATGATATCTCAAATAGGATTCTTAAGATTATCCCTCCCTCAATCAAAAATTATTTATTGCAGTAGAAATGCAAAGGACCAAACATTATCTATTTATAAAAATTTTTTTCAATCCAATAATCATCCATATGCATACAGCTTTGATGATCTAAAAAAATATTATAACGGATATAGGGAAATAATGGATCATTGGAAGAAAGTTTTTAAAGACGAAATATATGAAATTAAATATGAGAATATGATCGATAATCCAAAAGAAAATATTAAAAATTTGTTAAAATATTGTGAATTAGACTGGGAAAAAGACTGCTTATTTTTTTATAAAAATAAACGTTTAGTAGATACTATTAGTACCTCGCAAGTGAGAAAACCTGTTTATAGGGACTCCATTGGCTTATGGAAAAACTATAAAAATGAATTTAATGCTTTATTTAGTGGCTTGAAATAAGATATGAATTTAAAAAAAATAGTAGATTTAATTGAAAAGAAAGAATTTGAAAAAGGATTAATTGAGGTTCATAAATTATTAAATATTAAAGAGAGTGCTGACCTTTTAAATCTACTGGGAATTATTTTGAATGCTCAAAATAAAACAAATGAAGCCTTGGAGGCATTTGATAAAGCACTTAAAAAAGATAAAAAAAATATACCAATATATAAAAATAAAATATCTATTCTTCTTAACGCCAATAAAGATGATGAGCTAATAGAATGCTATCAAAATTTAATCAAATTAGATAAAAATAATGTTAGTTATTACAATAACTTAGCAATAATTTTTGACAGAAATAATAAAAAAGAAATAGCATTAAAAACTATAAATAAAGCCATAGATATAGATGGTAAATCTGAAATTTCTTATATCAATAAAGGAATTATTCTTTTTGATAAAAATAACAAGGATACTTATGAAAAATCAAAAAAAACATTACTTAAAGCTCTTGAATTAAATTCAAGAAATTTAAATGCCTTATTTGTACTCGGAAAAATATCTTATGAGAGTAAAGAATACGATAAATCAATTAAATATTTAAATTCTTATAATATTTTAGACAATAAAAATTACCAAACATATTATATTAAAGGTGAATGTTTTTATAAAAAAAATAATTTTGATGAAGCTTTAAATAGTTTTAAAGAAGCACTTAAAATTGATTCAAATCATATTAATAGCATTAATGCTATGGGAAGAATTTATAATTCTCTTAATAGAAATAAAAATGCAATAAAAATGTTTGAAAAAATAATTAGCATAATTATGTCACGTAAAATTAATCAAAATGCGAAAGAAGATTTGTCAATGGCTTACTATAATCTCGGATTATGTCATCGAGATAATAATAATATTCAAGAAGCAGAATTGTTCTTAAAAAAATCAATAGAGTTATTACCTAACTTTCTAGATGCTCAAAGCCAACTAGCATCAATAAAACTAATCAAGACAAATGAAGCCGATGAAGAAATGACCATAAGTGTAAATCATAATTTAGATGACAATAATAAAAATTCTGAAAGTCTAAATGAAAAAAACATAATTTTAGAAATTAAGAATAATTTAAATAACAAACAATTCGAAGATGCAGAAAAAAAATGCAGTAAGTTAATTAGAGAAAATAGTAAAATTAATGATAAATTATATTATTTATTAGCTCAAAGTCTTTTTGCACAATTTAAAATGGAAGAAGCTCTTATTAACGCTGAAAAGGCAATCAAATTAAACCCCAAACTATTAGATGCCTATAGATTAAAAGCAACATTATTATCAAGATTGAAAAGAGATAATGAGGCAATTACTGTATGCAATAAAATAATAAACATAGATGAAAAAGACGTTAAAACATTGAATCAATTAGCTTTTATATATAAAAGAATTGATCAAAAAAATAATTCTAAAAAAATATTCAAAAAAGTATTAGAAATAGATCCAAATAACTCACATGCTCAAAGTGGACTATCAATGCTTGAAAATAGTTCACTAACAAATGACGAAATTGCAATACAGGAGAGCTATAAGAGCCTAAAGATGATTGGGAATGATTATGCAAATCAAAAATCGCATAAGTTATCTAGTATTAGGCATGATATTGAACAAGCAAAGTATTTGCTTACAAAGGGATTTAAAGACACTAGAATTATTGACTTTGCCAGTAATGGTGAAACTTTTTTAAATTATTTAAGATCTAAAAATAAAAATAATAATACAAGTATGCATCAAGCAATTATGGATAAACCACTTAATGAAATAAAAAATATTTTACAAAAATACTGGTCACTCCCAATTATATACAACACAAAAGAAATTAAAAATTTTTTAAATCCCAATAATAATTGGAAAAATATACAAGAAAAGTATATTGATTCAAAGCCGGAATTTGTTGTAATTGATAACTTCCTCTCAGAAGAGGCATTAATTGAATTAAGAAAATTTTGTTTATTGTCAAAGGTGTTCTTAAAAGAATATGAGAATGATTATTTAGGTGCTTTTGGAAATATGGGTTTTACAAGTCAAATCCATATAGGAATAGGAAGAGATCTTAAAGCAAGGATGTCAAAAATATTTGGTAATCAATCCTTAAATCATATGTGGGCATTCAAGTATGATAGCAAAATAGGAAGTGGCATAAATGTTCATGCGGATTTTGCAAAAGTAAATCTAAATTTTTGGATAACACCAGATAAATACAATTTAAATACAAAATCTGGAGGTCTAAAAGTTTATGACACCCCTCCTCCAGAGGATTGGGTATTTGAAAAATATAATGCAAGTCAAAAAGATATCTACAAATTTTTAGAAAATGTTAATGCAAATTATATGTCAGCACACTATAAGTGCAATAGAGCCGTAATATTTAATTCATCACTTTTCCACGAAACTGAAGAAATTGATTTTGTTGATAGATATGAAGGCAGAAGAATAAATGTTACATATTTATTTGGTAGAAAAAATTAGCTAGTTATATAAATAAATAACAGAAGACTCATAAAGAGAGACTAAAATAGCCTTTTTATCGGAATTATCAATGTTATTTATACTTAAATTAAAAATCTTCTCTAAAGATTTTGGTTTTTCAATATTTTGCAAAAATATATATTCATTTTCTGTTAGTTTTTTTAAATAATTAGAATTACCAACATGATATTCTTGTCTATCATTTTTTTTAATAACTTGATACGGCCTGACAGAAACAATTGAAGAGTTATCTGTTAATAATTTAGAGTCGATAAATTCAAACTGTTGATTTTTCCTTAAACAAAAAGTATGAGAAAAACGGTTAAGGCTTGATCTAAAAATAGTACATACAGAATGCCATTTATCAATATTATCTAAGCTATCAATTCGTTTATAAAATGTTTTATGTTTATTTGAGTCTTTTCTTAGTAATGCCGAGGGATAGTATAATGCGTTGTTATACCAGGATTGGAAGTATAAATTAGATGACTTTATTAGAGAAAAAAGCGAATAGATATCATAACATTTATTTTCAGGTATCATAAATCTGGAAATAAAATCATTATCATCAATAACTTTATCATTATTAAAAGCTCTTAGTTTTGATGGATGGGCTCCCATCAGGCCAGTAACTAAGTTCTTAGCCTCCTCTACATCTTTAATATTATTATAAGAATATCCAAGTTTAATAATTATTTCTCTTAAATGATTAATATCATCATATAAATAAGATGATGGAATAGTGCAAATCAATGCTCCATTATTATTAAGCATAGAGGAGCATTTATTAAGACTTTCTAAAACTGTTGGCAGAAATTGCAAAACATTTCGACAATATATTATGTCAAAATTAAAATTGCTTGTAAAATCACAAAAATCAATATTAATAAAATTACAATTTTCTAAATTTAATCTTTTAGCTTCATTAGAGCTATGCTTGATAGCTTTATTAGAAATATCAATACAAGTAAAATTAACATCAGGATTTCTTAGTGCGTGATATATACCCTCAGTATGACCGCAACCAACAACTAAAGCCTCATTTACTTTAAATGATTTTTTTAATTTTTCTGGATAAATTAACCTTAACTCATTTGATAAATCATATGGTTCCCTGTAACCTTTAGAAATTCTTTCTTTGACATCAAAAGGGTATGGAGAAGGAAATTTTTCAAAAAAGTTTTTCATACTTAAATATACGATAATTTGAAATAAAAAAAAGGGGAACATAAAGTTCCCCTTAATTTAAATATTTTATCTATTCTTAATAAGCAGAATCGATTGTTGTTAGATCAAACATAATGATACCATCAGCATCATCATCTTCAACTGTGTCATCAGCAACGTCATCAATAAATGCTACAAACGTAACTTCGTTTACTGTAATTGATGTATCAGCAACGACTGCGGATGAATTAGCATGATAAATGTATAACCCTTGGTCACCACTTGAAGCTCCATCATCATACGCAAAGATATAGAACTTATCTCCAGCAGTATCAACAGTGATACTTCCAACATTATGACCAGCATTATCAGTAGCCATGGCTATGAATAGCTCTGTAGCACCACCTGAAGAGTAATCGGATATAAGCTCAGCTCTATCAATATTAGGTAAAGCTTCAATTTCAAGCTCGATAAAGTCAACATTACCTGTATCTAATGCAGTCCAGCTATAAGCACCTTCGTCAGCTCCTGTATAAGCAGCAAGTGAGTCACCAACAGCTTGAGTACCAGAGGCCGTACCATCAGATGTATCATCCATATTTAAATAAATTCTATCTGTAGCATCAGTACCAAAATTACCATCTGCACCAAGTGTGAATGTATTTTCAACTGTTGCAGTACCTTGACCACTTGAAAGAATAATAGTATCTGAACCAGCTGTAGCACCTACATCAATTGTGTCATTGCCTGCACCTGTCCAAACAGTATCATCTGCATCACCTGCTAAGTCAACTGTATCATTACCACCATATGTATATACAGTCTGTGCAGTACCAGAATCACCATCAATACTATCGGCACCACCAGCAGTTTTAACAGTACTTGCTGCAGCTGTAGTTAGGTAAACATCAATATCATCAACATTAAGACCAGTATTGCCTGTAACCTCAACTTTAAAGTCGTTAGCGTTTACAAGGCCGTCACCTGTTGTATCGATAGCGATAGCAGTACCCTCAGTAATAAAGGCAGCAGAACCAATAACACCATCTAAAATACCAGGTAACACACCGTCAGAAGCGGCATCACCTTTATCTGATAATGTAAAGACTGATTCAGTAGCTAACATAGTATGAGTTAATCTTAAATTATCTGTTCCTGATACAAAGTCAGTAATAACATCGAAGTTAGCACCAGCAGAGTCTGAGTCCGCAGTAAATATAACAGTATCAGCGCCAGCTCCAAGTGTAATAGTGTCTTTACCAGCACCACCAGTGACCACATCAACACCGTCACCACCAGTAATACTATCATTACCAGCACCACCAGTAATAGTATCAGCACCACCAGCACCAGAAATAGTATCAGCACCAGCGTCACCAGCTAAAGTTTCAGCCCCAGATCCACCAGTAATACTATCATTACCGCCGTTACCACCAATAACATTAGCGCCTGCACCACCAATTAGGACGTCATTACCTTTAGCACCATAAAGTGTATCAGCATTAAGACCGCCTGTTACAGTAAATGCAGTTGTAAGATTGGTTTCAGTCTCTGATTTATTGAAATTCAATGTACCAGTAGAAGATACAACAGAAGAACCATCAACAATGAATGTTGTTGGAATAGTATCTGTAGAGGCAACAGCACCTAAGTCAAGATCAACTGCACCAGAAGAGTCTTTAGATGTAACAGCTTGTTCAACGTTTGTAACAACTGAGAAATCAAGAACAGCTGTTAGTGCAGTTGTGTTAACAAGTGATATAGTATCAGTACCACCATTACCGTTAAATACATCAGTAGCTTCTAAGGCAGCAGCAGGTGTACCAGAAACAATCCAAGTATCATTACCTGAACCACCATATAAAGAGTCATCGGCAGCAGTAGAAACATTATTTGGATAGAAGATGACTGAACCATTTGTTACGGCTGATAAATCAATATAGTGATCAGCAGCAGTATTATCTGTATCATTACCATCGATAGTAATTGTTGAACTACCATTACTTGTAAAGAATCCATTGCCAAGAGTAATTGTAGTTTGATTAGAAACAATGGTATTAGCTGCATCAAGAGTTTCGATACCAACTAAAGCTTCCATTTCTGGAGCGCTAAGTGTTAACGCAGCAGCTTCAGTAAATGTAATGGTATCTGTACCTGCTCCACCATCTAGAGTTTCAGCACCACCAGAAGTCTTAAAGTCTGTAAATGTAGAAACTGTAAATGTGTCATTACCAGCTCCACCAGAGGCATGGTCAATACCAGCTCCAGGTGTTATTGCATCAGCTCCAGCACCACCATCAATAACGTCATTACCGGCACCACCAACTAATGTATCAGCACCGCCATTACCAGTTAATGTATCTGCACCGGCACCACCTGTTAGTGAATCGCTAAATGCACCACCAAGGGCTGTAATAACTTCAGTAGCAGCATTATTAGATGCGTCTACTGTAAGTCTTTCACCACCAGTAAGTGTAGTTGGATGCATGTCTAGATCTGAACCATCAATAGTTAGAGAAGAGCCTGTAAATCCAGAATTAAGAGTAACGGTAGCAGTAATTATGGTTCCACTGCCGCCACCATCATCAGTAGCAACGTCTCTAATTTTAACAGTTTCTATATTACTAATATTCGTATCAAGTACGGCAGAAGTATTTGCACCAACACCAGCTTGTGGAGTTGCATCAACTATATCAATGATAATTTGGTCAGAACCTGTACCACCATTCACTGTATCCAGAACTGTTAAAGTTTCAGTTGCATAGAATGTAAATGTATCATCTCCAGTACCACCAAGAAGTGATAAATTACCTGCAGCATTTGCAGATATATTCAATGCTGTTGATAAAGCATCACCAGTTGCAGTTGAGGCTTTAATAGTTGATGAAGCCCCAGGCTGAATAACAAGACCAGGATTAGCTGCTAAGAAAGCATCATTAACTGTAAGTGTAGATCCTGTAGTAAGTGATAACACTTCAACATTAGAGATATTTGTTACTTCTGCTGTAGTAAGAGTAGCTGCAGCACTAAATGTAAGTGTATCAGTACCTGAACCACCATCAACTGTACTTGTTCCTAAAGTTGTTAAGAAGTCAGCTTCAGTATCAAAAGTAATTGAGTCATTACCAGAACCAGCAGAAATATTATCTAGACCAGCTTGAGAGTTAATAACATCATTACCTCCACCTGAATTAATTGTATCCGCTTTAGTACCAGTATCAATTGTAGAAATACCTTCACCGGCATTCACTGTAATAGCTGCAGTTGCATTACCAGCTTGGATTGTATCGGCTTCACCGGCATCAAGAGCTGTTGTATCGATATCTAATGCTGTTGCGTATGCCGCATCATTAATATCAAGTGTAACACCGCCTGTATTATTCCCAGCAGTATCAGTAACAATGATTTTATCAAATCCAGTTATATCACCATCAATCTTGGCCGTAGCATTTCCTGAAGTTGCTTTTTGTGAAATCTGAAGTGTATCAGTACCTGTACCACCTGTTAGAGTAGTTCCGGCATCAAACGCATCAGCTTCACCAACCACAGTTAATGTCGTGTTAGCATAAGTTGTTCCACCACCATTAATAACTGCATCCTGATTAGCTGTAGCATCAGATGCAGCTGACGTAGTTAAGAAGACAGTTACGGCATCAGTGTAGCCAGCACTAAGTGTTAAAGTACTGTTATGAGTACTGGTCATATCGAAATTAGTTGCAGATATATTTGAGTCTAATGTTATACCAACAGCGCCTGAATATTTAATAGTTTCAATATTACTTACACCACCAAGAATAGTATCATTAGCTATAGCACCGCTAAGTATCAAAGTATCAGTACCTGCACCACCATCGATAGTATCAAGAGCAGTTAAGTTACCAGCTAGGTTAATAGTATCATTACCATCACCACCTGAGATATTTTCGATACCAGTACCAGCAGTAACAGAGTCATTACCAGCGCCCATATCAATTGTATTTGCACCAGATGTACCAACAACTGTGTCATTACCTACACCCATAGTCGCAGTATCGTCATCTTGACCAAGTGTAATTTGAGTAGCTCCAGCACCATCAGTATACGTAATTTGTTTACCGGTTGCAGCAGCTGTAACACCACTTGCATCAATAATTAAATTAGCAGTATCAGCAGCATCAATTGCTGTAGCATCAATAGTAATATTTTTACCTGTACCAGCTGAGTAAGCACCAAATGTAAGTGTTGTCGCAGTATTACCAGCAGCATTATCAAGTAATGTTATATTTTCAAAACCAGTAACTGAATCTGCTAGATCATCATCAGCGTTACCACCTAGATATAAGTTTAAGTTATCTGTACCAGTACCACCAGTAAGAGTAAGCTCAGTGTCTAAACCAAGGGTACTTGCTTGAACAGTTAAATCAACATTAGCTAGGTTAGTTACAGCATCCGCAGGATCGGTCGTATCTCCGGCCGTTGCAGTTGCAAGAATAACAGTTGTAGCATTTGTATAACCTTCATCAAGAGTAAGAACTTGATTATCAGTGTCAACAAAATTGAATGTTGTAGCTGATACGTTTGCAGCAAGAGCAATTGTTCCAGCTCCAGTATAAGCTATTACTTCAACATTACTAACACCACCTAATACTGTTGCAGATGCAATTGCATCGTCTGTTGAAATTGTATCAACACCATCACCACCATCAATTGTATCGGTAGCTAAAAGACTTGTCATAGTAATGGTATCATTACCAGCACCACCGGATATGTTATCAATACCAGCTGCTGTACCGGTAACAGCATCAGCACCAGCACCACCGGTGAAAGTAATACCAGCAGCAACACCAGGCGCTGCGCTTAGGGTAAGACCTGTAGTACCAGTATGAGCAGATGCATCAACTTCAGTAATTTCTGCACTTAATGCATCAGAAATTGTTAATGCTTGATCACCAGTAACAACTAGTTTTGTAACATCAACGTCAGCTGTTGTAACAGTAGTAAGAGTGTTTGCTTGCGCAGTACTGTTTAAAGTAAGAGTTTCAAGATTTGCAGTTCCGTCGGCAGTTAAAGTTAATGTTGCCGATGAACCTGTTCCTGAAATTGTAACACTTAAATTATCTGCATCGCCAGCTAAAGCAGCAGCTTCAAAATCAAGTGTAAAATCATCACCAGCACTATTCATTTTAACAAGTGTTGGAAGTGATTGTAGATTGTTAATTGTTAAAGCACCAGTTGATGACAAATTAGTAATTGTATCGTAACCACTTGCTGTATCAACTGCATTAATTGTTAATGTAGTAGTGTTAGCACCAGTATTAGAAATCACATTAACTTCTACATTTTCTAATTCTGGTTTCAATGAAGCTGTTCCAGCATAAGAAATAGTAATTGTGTCAGTACCACCTGCGCCATCAACGGCATCAATATCTTGGAAGGATGCGGCCGTTGAGAAGTCAAAGGAGTCGTTTCCATCACCACCAGTAAAGTTATTTACGCCAGTTGTTCCAGAAAAGCTCTGAGTTGTTGCAGCTGAACCTGTATTGTCAATTAAAACAACATCGGATGATACAGCAGCAGCATTGCTATCAAAGACACTAACTTTCATGCCTTCAAGACCTTCAACTGCAGCATCTGAAACAGCACCAACACTAAAAGTTGTTGATGTTGATCCTGAAGAAATTACAGCAGTACCTGAAAGAGTTTCAATATCTGCATTAACAGCAGCGGTCACAGTTGAACCGTTTGTATCACCCATTGCAGACCAGGAGAAACTTGTGTCTGCGGATACAGCTGAGCTTGCAGTAATAGTAAATGTAACTTCACCACCTTCGGCGACTTTTGAGGTGTCTTTGGTTACGGTAAAAGTAGGAGAAGCAGTTGAGCTAATACCATTATTAGAAATAGTAACATCTGAGCTACCTGCTGTAGAACCTGATGATGGAAGTGTCGCAACACCCATTGTTGATGCAAAAGCTGAAAGTGTAGCAGTACTTCCAGTTACACCACTAGTTGCATTACCACCTAGTTCATATGAAAAATTACTAGCACCATTAATTGTAACAAC